>Ga0099826_10002776_pt1 | contig 11502 bp, 3 predicted proteins | sample Mtrugardesep15_FD_76830 | JGI IMG/M metagenome (GOLD analysis project Ga0099826, IMG submission 76830) | Root nodule microbial communities of legume samples collected from California, USA - M. trunc garden sep15 | ecosystem: Host-associated > Plants > Roots > Nodule | place: USA: California...
ACTCGATTTATGTATATCTGCATACAACTCAACAACAACAACGACAACTACTAATATGCATAATCAACTATGACATACTCCCCAACTTGATCAAATGTGACACAACAATTCACACAGAAAAATTCATCAACATACACATATTCTCATAAATCAATCTAATTCATATATCAAGAAGTTTTTATAAGGTTTAGTGCATATACAGAGGTTATACAATATAAAATAAACATTTTGGAATGCTCAGACGGGTCCCTAATGCACGAAACGAAGATCAAAAAGTGGCTGACAAAAGCCCAGCTCGCTTGAGCGAGGGCCTGCTCGCTTGAGCGACCTAAATCACGTAGCTTTAGGTTTTGCAAGCTTGCGGTTCGCTTGAGCGACCTAAATGACGAAGGTTGGGAATTGCTCGCTTACGAGCTCGCTCGTAGCTCGCTTGAGCGTGCGGTCATTTTCAAATTCTGGGCAGCTAGCTTGAATGCTCGCTTAAGCGACGGGTTGCTCGCTTAAGCGACCATTCATCTGGGTAGTGAAAAAGCTCTCGGATTTTCTAACCCTATTTCATCCAAAACCCAATTTTTAACCCTTGATTACCCAAAACGTGTTCTAACAGATGTTTACAGGTTCAACATACAATAGTGCATTACGAAGAACACAAAAACAACATCAGAAACAACAATTCAACTCATTTCTCAACAATTGCATTTTCTCCAAACCTAACCCAAACCCCTCAATTCCAACTAATCATCATGTTAAATCAAAATCAGAATTATAACAATATTATCATTGCTAGTTAGCCTCACCCTTACCTGAATTTAGATGAACAAAGCTTTACAGAATCAGGTTCTCCTCTTGGCTTTTCTCCCTTGTTCTTGGTTTCTCTCCCTTTCTCCCAAAACTCCCTGTACGTGAAAATGTTTCTGACTTTCTTTCCTAACTCCCTCTTATTTTCTTAACTCCTCCTAACTACTAATAACTCCCTTTAATTCCTCTAATTAAAAAGCAACCCCTCCCAAACTCCAATAATTTCTATTAATTCTCATAAACCCCAAAATATCAAATATATATTATTCCTAACTTATTTCTATTAAATAATAAAAACAACTATATAATAAAATAACAATACACCAAATAATCACATAAATCATTTAAAATCATATAAAAGACTTAAAATCAATCAAAAATAATTAAATAGCAACTAGAGCGTTACATATTCTCCCTCTTAACAAATATGGGCTCTGCCTAGGATGAGAGACATTGGTATGTCTTATACTGTACATCACTTTTTAGAGTCGTTAGATTGTTTAAACACACCATAAACCAAGTAAACTTGAATATTTTTTCTCTCTTATAATCTCTTATTTCTTACAATAACAACACTCAAGTGCATATTTCTCTCCCATAAAAAATCAATCTTTTCATTCATCGTTCTACTTCAAACTAACCCTCACAATTGTCTTCTCATGAAATAATGTTAGATTTTACATAACTTTAGAGTGTGTTTGGATGAAGGAATGTTTTGAGGTAATGTAATGTTTTGAAGGAATTCAAATACTTTGAGGTACCTAAAAGCTAAGAATTTCAAATTTCAAAAAAATATTATGATTTGACCCCTCAAAAAAATTATATTTACAATTGACCCCTACTTTCAATTTTCAAATTTGGCCCCAAAAAATTAAAATTTATAAAAGTTGCCCAAAAATTATGTCAATGAATTTTTTTATTACTCCATCCAAACAATAGTATTTAAAAATGAAAGCAATTTAATTGAATCATTTGAATTGGCTAGAATTCTAAATTCTTCGAAATTTCCCAATTACCTCATCCAAACACACTCTTAGGCTCTATTCGGGGTAGTGTTCAAAAATCATAACCAATCACTATTTTGAGTTTTAAAAATTTCAAAAATCAAAACTAGTTTCAATTTTGATTTATGAAATTAAATAAGTTTCAAACATATAAATAAACATTCATTATAAACATATCTTAATCTAAATAATTCATAACATTAGTTTTGAAAAAGAATAAAAATATAATGTGTTTGTTCACAAATAATTTTAATAACGGTGGTTGAAAGTCGTAGTTGTCATTAGACGCATGATCGATGATGGTGAGTTGTAATTGGTGGTGGTCTCATAATGCCAGTCAATGGTGGTGACTGATGGTAGTTATAGTGACCAGTAGTGGTCATTAGAATAGTAGTTTTAGGTGATCCAAGTAGTGGTCAAAATTGTAGTTGCTGGTGGTGATTGACTATTGTCAGAGTGGTAGTCGGTGATGGTTAGGTTGGTGATCGAAGGTGGACGGAAGGTGATCAACGGTGGTCATAGTTAGTGATGGTTGGCGATGGTCAATATGATGGTCACTGGTCGATGCAGTGGTTGGTTGTTGACAATGTGGTCAGAGTGATAGTTTGTAGTGGTCAGATTGACGATGAGAAGTGAATCGAGTGGTGATGAATGTTGGTCAGAATAATGGTTGAATGTGGTCGAAATAGTGGTTGATTGTGGTATAGTAGTCAGATTAAAAATTTATAGGTGGATAGAGCGGTGATCGGAGCTGATGAGCAATGGGAAGTCATCGAAGATCCAAAAAGAGGCCAAGAGTAAGATTGTGCCTGTTTGGGGGGTAACAAATCAGTAATTGGAGGAGATGGAAAGGTGATTAGCAGCAATGAAAACTTCATATCTAATCTGGTCCTGCATGTATCATATTTTACAACCGCACGCATAATGAAGAGTTACGTGTTCTGACCTAATTGGCTCACGTGTATCATAATGTTTGGAGTAAGTACAAGATCTTCTTTATGCATGCACGACCTGCGTGGGAAGCACATGGCTTTGGTGTGTCTTTGAAGGGAGAAAGCGTGGAGAGAATGTGACAACCCCACCACCAAAGTCACCTAACGCCAATGCCAAGCACACACTCTTTTTATTTGTTGATTCACCCAACTTTGGTTACCCCTTAGTCATTATCATTTTTCCATATGATTTAACTATAACCTTATTATGGTTGTTGCATTAACACGATTTGAATTTAAGCCATTGCATGCGTGATGTCCCCCAATTTAGTTTAGATGTATTACTACAAGCAAACAATAAAGAGGCCTAAATCTTTATTAAAAAAGAGAACCCAATGCAAATTGTGACAAGTTAGATAGGACCCCGTTTCACCCCCACAAGGGGTCATTACTCAACGATACTAATATTTTATCAACGGTAATGCCGTAATAATTAAGGACGTATAAAATAAGCTTATAGGGTAGTTAGGTTTAACAATGAATTATTGTCTTCGTTTAGTATGTTACTAGACCATGGAATATTGACATATGCGGTCACTCATGGAGTCCTGGTTATGTGCAGTGTATATGTGTTTGGCTAGCTTCCTAATGTGCCTTGATAGATGATACATGCCTCCCGTTCTATTCTGATTATTTATTAAAATAAATTGTTACCCTGGTGCAACTGTGGATGACATAACAAGTTTATATAGGCAGACTCATATTTCTACAAGGTTACTTGAAATGTCTTCGAATTGAATTTGGGTTTTATAGTTGAAATTGACTAAAATAATTAAGGTTAATTCGTTTTAAAAATTAGGCAAAATTACACCAGTAGTCTTTTATCTTATTTATTTGTAACACTTTGGTCCTTTATTTTTTTATTTTTCTAGTTAGGTCCTTTATCTCTTATAAAAGCACAACTAAAACCTTTTTCTCATTTTTTTAATTAAAAAATACATAATTATTTTTTTATATTTTCATTATAAATAAAAAAATCTAGAAATAAGATGAACATGTTCATCGTCTTCATCTTCTTCCTTTGAATCTTCATCTTCTTCATTTAAATCTTCATCATCTTCCTTGAATAAACAAATTTATACACAAATATATCTCTAAATATCATGAATTTATGTTATGTTCACCTCAAATCTTCTTCTAAACATGTATAAAAATTAAAACCCTCAAATTATATTATATCTCAATTTAATTAACAAAATGACCCTTTTCTTGAAAACCCTAACAATTTGACTCTTTGTATACTGATTTTGTTTCCTTGATAATCAATTTTGTCTAATGATCATTTGAGAAAATTGTCTTGAAGGAAGGGGAGGGGCGAAGCATTACTTCTTCCTTTTCAGTTCAATTAAATCACAAACCCTAATTATTGTTGAAAAGGGTACGAGGGTATATGGGTTTGGAGATGAAGTTCGTAAGATTTCTAGCGTTTTTACAAAATTCCAAAAATAAAAACGAATTGAAAAAACGAATAAAAAGTTTGTAATTATTTAACTTTTAAAACGAATTCCAAAAATAAAAAAAATCACAAACCCTAATTATGTTTAAAAGATTGTAAAAACGAATTGAAAAGCAAATTGAAAAGCAAATTTGCAAGTAAATAAAAGAATGTAAAAACAATATTAGGAATTGAAAGATTGTTGGGAAGATAGATTGTTTAAAAGTTAAATTACATAATTGAAAAAACATTAAAGACAATGGAAGATATACTTAATGTTTTGAAAAACTTAAAGTCGCTTGCTGTTTAGGAGTAGACTTCAATTTTTAAGCATCCAACTTTTTAATTCTTTTGTGAGAGCTATTATTTATAGATAAAAGAAACTAAATAATTGTCACTTCAATAACCGACTACGATCATGACAATCATTTTACTAAACTATTTTTAGCCGAACTTGTGCTTGAAATCAACACATCCTTCAATTTGTCTTCGTCAAATTGATGTTTTAACACAACGTGTTGAATGATCATGTTTCCCACTATTTGTTTATAGGGAGAACTCATTGTGGTTCAAGATAAATACTTATTTTGTTTATGTTGACCCTTTCTTCATTGAAGTTGTGGTTTTCGCCAAGTCCTTTTATATTTTGGTAGATTCATGATTTGTTGACTTTATGTTGACTTCGGTCCTCGACAAATTTCAAATTTCCCGAGTAACAAATTTATACAAATTTCATATTGTTAGAGTGACTGCATGTTAACTTCGTTGTGCTAGCTACCCACAGACATATGTGCTTTAAAAGCTAAGGATAGTCTATTAGTCTTCATGTATACTTGACTTATGCTTTGTACAAAAGGAAACGAATTATAGTACATATGTTTGGGAATGTGATTTCCGCCAACCCCATGACAAATTGGAGCTTTTGTTTGGAGTTAAACTTAGAACTTTTACTTCGAATTTCCTCGTTTGGCTGAGAAACCAAAATTGCACTCTTTTCCATTCCATGTGACCTGTGATATTTTGACAAATTAAGAAAGTTCTCCCACTCCAAGATATACATAAATGATGAATAATGACAATATTTTGAAGACAAGCAGGAAACTGGTCATGTTGATGAAATCATCTCTTGCTGTTTTGGCCCCAAATTTTGCAGTTTTTCTTTCTTTTTGGTTTAGATGCAGCTCTTCAAATCCAACATAATTTATATATCAAGTAGTGAAATGATTTTTCTAGATTATTTGGCATGATTTTACTTACCTTCCAATTGAACTCTCATAAGATAAAATTTTATTAAATTATACAAAAATATTTATTTATAAAAGGAGATATGCATAGTTACATACAAATTATTCATGTATTAAAATAGATTTGGCTCCCTAACCGTCATGGAATCCTTCCAAACATAGATGGTTGTTCCATATTTATAAAACAAAAATTTGCATTACGGCCATCTATGTCTCAAATGCGTGAAAGCAGAATTTTTAACCTTAAAGGAATATGAATTCATATAAAAACATATAAAAATTGCACAATATCAAACACAAGAGAATTCACTTCTATTTTTTTGGTTGTTAATATCGTTATTAGCTCAGTTATTCTCACAATGATTATTTTTTTTTTTTTTGGGTTAAGTAGCCTAGTGACTGAAACTCACATTGAATACGGAGATGTGAGTTGTCCGGAGTTTGAACTCTGACCCTTGTGTATATTATGTAATGTCTCTATCAACTGAATTAAGCTCACGTTGACGTGATTAATTCACTTCTATTATATTTATTTTTGAATAATAAAACAAATTAACTAGGTCCAGGAATAACCCCTATAACGAGTAAAGTGTACAAGTTAGATGTATATGGTAATATGAAAAAGAAGGAAGGAACACACGTCAATCACAATGTTGTAGTAAAACAAAAGTGTGAACAAGCTTGTTTGAGCCTTGACTTTAACCATGAAGCTTCATTGCTGTGTATGTTTACGGTTTGAGATATTCATACTGAAAGAGAGGGAAAGGTTTTTGTGTTAGAATATGGAATGTCTAGTGTGACCCAATTTACGTGGTTCAAGGACCGATAATTATGGGAGACTAATTAAACAATGGAGTTTTGATTTGATTTTTCAATCCCTCCCTTAGGACCCACCCACCCTACACGTTGGATTCTCAATCCTCTTGTGTCGTTTTGTTGGATTTTTCCTGCTTCTCTACCAATCTCCAAACTACCCCCCAGCTGGGTACCATTTTAACATTGTTGGGTTGGGTGATGAGATTTATCATTTGGCTGCTTGTAGTTGGAAATGTGTCCTGTTTGGTATCAATACTTGAAAATTGTTTAAAATTTTAACAACAAATGATACTGGTTTTAAGTATAGTAGACTTGTAATATTACTTGTCCATACGATTGATAAATGAGTGTTTGTTTTCTCTTAATTTTGTTAAATCAACATCAATCAAATTACATTCTCAACCGTAAGAACATAGCAGACCTTTAACTTAAGCTGTCGTCAAAATTTAAGCAGACTTTTAGCGTTATCATAGAATACATAGAACACTTAATTTGTTTTTATCCATTTAAATTAAGAGATTACAAAATTCAACATTGCTAAAAACGTAAATGATGAATTGCGAACAAACTCACATCATCCAAATTAATAACATATAACGACATAATATCTACAAAAATATATGATAAAATTAAAGTGACCGGATTATCCATGACCTCTAGAGTTGCAACGTTGACACTTAAATCTTTGATTGAATAATCGATATTTCAATATGAATCAAATGAACACCGCAAGAAGAAAAGAAATCAACAACGTCTCACAAGACGACGAACAACAAATAACCAACTTAGATGATGAAATTACAAAGAAAAAATTAGATATATCTAAAGATCACTTATTTAGATTGAAATAGAAAGAAACAGACGAAGAGAAGTGATTTCAAGTCAAGAATTAACTTAAAACCACCTCTTAATGAAGAAATTGAAAGAAAACACATGGAGAGAAAAAACTAGGATCGACTTTTTAAAAAGATTTCTTACCTAACCATTTACCATTCTTTTGGAGTTTAGGAACATTTAACGATCATTTTTTTTTACAAAAAACCATCATTTAGTAAGTACATATAAAAATTACAAAATCTGAGACACATATTTCGTTATATCTCTTCAACAAGTCATAACTCTTCGTTCACAACATTTCTTTTTTTGGTATAAACATTTTATTTACTTGTATGCATAGGGAAATGATATTTATATAATTGTGGAGATAATTTTTAAACTAATATCACTGGTAAGCAATAAAATCATTGACCCCACCCACTTCCCCCAATTACACCCGCTAATCACGCCTTAAACAGTCCCCCTTTAAATCTTAGGTCATTTTAACTTTTAACCCTTCCCATTTTCTTCCTTTAACTTTATATTTTTGTCACTTTTTAAAGTCCCACCTTCATGTATCAACAATCTACGCTCTACGACACAGTCACAACACGAAGGAGCCTTCACCTTTTCCTACTTATATCCCCATGTTTTGCTTTCTGATGTCATCTAACCTCATCTTATTGTGCAGTATATTCCAGGGGCACTTTTGTCCATCCACCTCCAAGCTAATTACGTAAAAAAAACCTATAATATTTCTGAAAAATAGTGCTGGACACAACACGCCCAATCAAGCACATGTCTCAAAACTATTGGAAGGTGGTATACACTTGTTCAAGACGAGAGTATCTAGCTAAAAAAAGAACCATTTTTGTTTCATTTAATTTTAAAAAAATAATTGAGTAATATTAATATATTTAGACAAGGGTAGCATTAATAATGACCCAAAAGAAAAAAATTCCAAAAATTCCAAAAATAACCCCTACAATGCAAGTTGTAAACCAGCACTTCCCAACTCCATAAGTACTCCACTCTCCCACACTCTCACTGCCCCATCAACTCTCACCTCCCAATCAACTCTCACCTCCCAAGGGTAGGTTCTTTGTTACTTATAATTTTCTCATTCTTGAGGAAAAGAAAAAACAAAAATACTAGAAATAGCTATGGTGGCCAAAATGCTCTACATTGCTTTCATAATTATCACTTCAATGTACATTGTTGAAGCTAGAATTCCTGGTGTTTACTCTGGTGGTCAATGGCAAGATGCTCATGCTACTTTCTATGGTGGATCTGATGCTTCTGGCACCATGGGTATGTTACACAAATAACCCATTTCCCATTTTGCCCTCATTGCCCTATATGTCTGGATTGACAGTGAATTTGACAAAATCACTATAACGTTAGGGTTACATGTATAACTTAGAACCCTAATACATCATGATTCTGTCAAATTCATCGCAAATACAAACATGTGTATAAACTACTTACAAATAATTACAATGTACCTAATTAAACATAAAAAACATGAAATTTTAGTATTTTACTATGTTTATGTTTTTTTTTGTTGGTGGTTTTTTAGGGGGAGCATGTGGGTACGGAAATTTGTACAGTCAAGGTTACGGAGTGAACACAGCAGCATTAAGCACTGCTTTGTTCAACAATGGTTTAAGCTGTGGTGCTTGTTTTGAGATAAAGTGTGCAAATGACAAAGAGTGGTGTCATTCAGGGAGTCCTTCAATTTTCATTACTGCTACTAACTTTTGTCCTCCAAATTTTGCTCAAGCAAGTGATAATGGTGGTTGGTGTAACCCTCCTCGTCCTCATTTTGATCTTGCTATGCCTATGTTTCTTAAGATTGCTGAGTACCGTGCTGGTATTGTCCCTGTTGCTTATCGCAGGTTAGTTACTTTCCTTTTTCACCCTTTTACTACATTTTTTAATTTTTTTGGTATAAACTTCATTTTTAATTTTAGATTAATTAAGTTATTTAGGTCTCTAAGTTTATTTTATTTTACTTTGGTGTCTTAAGTTTGTGATACAAATGGTAAATATTTAGGTCTCTTAGCAAGGAAAAACATTTAGTTTACATTTTTAAATAATGTCTATAATGCTGTTAGAACAAAAACAATTTATAGAGACAAAGTGTATAGTACTTGTCTGTCACTTAAATGACTAAAATGAAAAGAAAAAAGTTTAGAGGACCAAAATAAAATCTAAAAATAATATAAAGTACCAGAAATATAATTTAACCTTAATTTTTTTTAGTAGCATAGTACTCCCTCAATTAATGAAAAAGAAAAGAAGATCATATTATTGACTTTTACTATGGAAAATGATCTTTATAGTTAAGAAATTGGTTGTGGTAGGAGTCCAGTCTCATCACAGTTTTAATGAAAAAGAAAAGTAGCTTATATTATTGACCCTAGTTACTTCATTCATTTCTGTATATAGTTACCCTAGTCAATGTGATGGTGTTTTCGACTTTTTGGTATGTAAATTTCTGCATTTCTCACATGATCTCTGTGTCTGATTCATGAAGTGGGGTAGTGTTACTTCGGGTAAAGGATTCTCTTACTACACGTATCTTTTTTCTATTGGTCAATCACTATCCTTGTTTTTCGTACTAAAATTGTTCGTACAAATATAGTAGCATTGACACGTTCAACTCAAGTGAGAAAGCTGTTTATTCATTAAGCTTAGTACATACATTCATACTTTTGTTTCGACGAAATTAAGCTATATACCTGAAAAATTATATATGTTCCTTTCTTTTTCATTCTTTCCATGTTAGTGTATCATATTTTACTTTTGGAATCATTTTTCTTTTACTTTTTTAGTGTGAAATTACCTACGTCAACGCACCCAAATTTATTTATTTTTCTTAACTCCGTCCATTTCTATTTAATATAGATAGATAGATATCTACTCAACCATATAAAAATTGGATAATTAAAGTGAAGTGATATAGACTGTACGGAAAAAGTAGAAATTGGAATTAATTATGGTAGGGTATAGCTAGCATGTGTAAAAATAAAAAAGATAAGTGAAAAAGTTAATAAAACGTAAAAAGTCAAAAACAGTGACGTATTTTGTTGATATTTACACAGGGTGCCATGCAGAAAGCGCGGTGGAATAAGATTCACTGTGAACGGATTCCGTTACTTTAACCTGGTGCTAATTAGCAACGTAGCAGGTGCTGGTGATATCGTGCGCGCATACGTGAAAGGAACCCGAACCGGGTGGATGCCACTGAGCCGAAACTGGGGTCAAAACTGGCAATCCAACTCGGTTTTGGTGGGCCAGGCTTTGTCCTTTCGTGTCTCAAGCAGTGACCGTAGATCTTCAACATCTTGGAACATTGCTCCTCCTAGTTGGCAATTTGGTCAAACTTTCACCGGAAAGAATTTTAGGGTTTAATATATATTATGATTATGACATCATATGCTAATATATTTTTTTAATGTTGAGAAAGGTTAATTTTTCTTACTGTTTTTAGTGGGTGTTTTTTGACTTGATGCTTTGGTGAGAATGAGATGGATAAATGACAAGTTAATTGTGACTAGGTGTTGATTTGTCTTGATTATTGATGGTAGGGTTTGATATGATATGATACATTATTATATAACTAATGTAATGAAGGTTGTACTTTGAATTTGTATGCTACTAGAGAAGGAAAGCGAAAGGTAAAAGGAGGTGTAGGAAATGCTGAAAGTGGCTAAACAAATGGTAGCCCGCAGCTAATTTGTATTTTTACAGAATGATGACGATGGTGGTGTAATATATACTAAAATATTACCATTTGCTTATCACTTTGATTAAGTGTGTGTTTGGTTTCTTTTTGAATGTTCTTAAATTGATTTTAGAGGTATATAACTTGTTTTGATTTGTTTGGGTGTGTTACAGAAGAACTGATTTTGACTCCATAGAATTTATTCAAATTTTTAAGATAGTATTTGTAGTTTTTTTACTCATAACATGATTATTAATTTAAACTTAATCACACACATGTGTATTCTCTTTTAGATTGACTTGTTTGAAAATATGTCACAATCAAAATTGACAATTTTATTCTCGTATTTCCGGTCATTTTCAAATTGTTTTTATGGTGAAAATAAATAAACAGAAAAATACTGCCCTTACATACCAAAAACAATAATAGTGGCCTAGAATTAGAAAGAAGAAATTTGGGTGGCTAGGGATCCCGAGATCATGCATCAACGAAGTTTTTACGCTAATAGTGGAGGGTTGAATACACATTTTTACGAAATATGATTCAATTTTTTACTAACTAAACCAACATACGTTGAAGTAATTTGTTTGTTTCATTCAGCTATATATATATATATATATATATATATATATATATATATATATATATATATAGAGACACACACACA
>Ga0099826_10002778_pt1 | contig 11500 bp, 7 predicted proteins | sample Mtrugardesep15_FD_76830 | JGI IMG/M metagenome (GOLD analysis project Ga0099826, IMG submission 76830) | Root nodule microbial communities of legume samples collected from California, USA - M. trunc garden sep15 | ecosystem: Host-associated > Plants > Roots > Nodule | place: USA: California...
ACTTTAAGACTTAGTGATGATGAAACATTAATCTTTTGAGATGTTTGATGGCTTTTAAGCCAAGACTATTTATGAGATGAGACTTTTGAATTCCGCTGTGTAATTGAATATTTTTGTGATTTGGTAAATTATTATCTAAGTTGTTTTTAAAGAAGAAATGTGACACTCCTTTGAGAAGTACTCTGATTTAAGTGATTTATTTAATGAAATTTTTAAGACGGGAAATTGGGGTGTTACAATTCGAATCGTATGCATAAATTCAATAGTCATCCCATTTTCTAAAGGATTTTAGAAAACCAAGCTTTCAGAAACTTTTAATAAAAAAGTTATTCACCCCTATCTTCCTTTGGTTACTGTCATATCGACCAACAAATGTTGTTGTCCACATGATTGATTGATTGAATAACCAATCTTTCAATAGGAATCAAATGACCGTAACAAGACGGAAAATCAATCAATGTCACACAAGACGACGAACAACACAACATCACACTCAAACGACGAAATCACAAAAAAATAATAAATATATTTGAAAATCATTTATTGCTATTGAATGAAATATAGAGAAAAAGATGAGATAAGAGATTTCAGGTCAAAATTTAGCATTTAGAAGTATAAACAATACAATGGTGGTAATTTAATTTCGGTTCATTATTTTTATTTTTAATGACTTTGAATTTGGATCAATATCCTTTATTTCGGAAAAAATTAAAATAAATTTTTTGCTTATAATTATTATTATTTTTTTTAAAATTTATTATCGTAACCTAATTGCAAACGGTAGGCAGGCAGGCATATATAGAGATAGAACAATCATCACACCGTATCCATTGAAAATGTTCATAGAGAACAAGAGATAACAACAGCAACAACACTCTCTCTGCGCTCTTCTGTATTCTTTCTCCTTATTATAATAATAATGGCAACAAAACTAGTACCCAGTTTAGTTCATCCTTTGAAATCAAGGTTTTTCGGTAATACTCTTTTAACCAAACAATCTTTTCAACTTTATGGGGTTCAACCAAAGCTTTCATATTCTTCTTCTTCTAAGATAAGCATGAGTCTCAAAGCTGGTATTGTTGGTCTTCCTAATGTTGGCAAATCTACCCTCTTCAATGCCGTTGTAAGTCACTCTCTCCCTTTTTTTCATTTAGATGACTTGTAGCACCGACACAATGTGTCAGACATGTGAAATGTCTGACACAGACACCTGCGGTTACATTTAATTATGTCATTCTCTTCTTCAATTACTAATGCTGCTCACGTGTTAGTGTCCACGTGTCTGTGTCCATGTGTGTGCTTCATTGGATGGGTATTTGGGTGTTTAAGTATTACTCGTAAACTCTATGTTTTATTTGATGGGTACGTGTTTGAGAAAATGACTTCTAGATTAAGGCTATGTTTAGCAAAGCCAAAGCGCTAGTTTATAGCGTATATGATCAAAGTGTATGTTTAGTTTCACTTTTGGACTAGCCCAAGTTAATTTTAGATGTGTAGAATTGATTTTGACTTGCTTAAATGTTGTTTAGTAAACATACACATGAAGCATAAATTTGTAGCATTTGCTTCTAGATTTTATTTTAACCTCGGAATTATTGTTAGTCCACTATAAAAGCATAAATCACTTCATTTCAACTCAAATTTAGCCATTATCAATTTTACAACCATTAGTTCAAAATCAACTTTAGTATGGTGGAACCAAACTCACTTAAAGTAGAGGTTATATAGTGTATCATTTTCATCTCATTTTTACGCTCAACATCTTAATTGAAATTTTTTAAATATTAATTAAAAATAAACTTTAATGTCGTTTTATATTTACCAGTCAGTTTCGTGGTTAATTTTATCAAACACTTCAAGCTTGATTTGCTAGCTTATCCGCTATCAGTCATAGTAGTCAATAGCGGCCGCACGTAGCGTAGTGGGGACGAACCGATACACTAATCGTCGTAGCAGTGCGGAATGAGATAGCGGCCCTGTTATAGCAGCATAGAGGAGTGGAGTGGATAGCAGCAGCTTTAGCTGCTATTTGATTTTAGTTGAAAGTTTTCAAATTGAGACCATTTTTAAAACATTTTGTATGGTTTCCAAATTTCTAAATTGATTTTAGGGCATTTTGGGGATTTTTAAAACCAAATTGACTCTGTTGTATGGTTTCTCTGTTCTTTTTTTCTTCCTCTGTTTTCTTTTGTTTTACGGTTTCTCTTTTTTTATAATTATTTTTATCTGTTCCTCTATCTTTTGATTTATGAATGTCTCATGAGATTTGAGTGTTATATTTAATTTTATATTAAATATTAGTTTTTTTTTTAGAAATATGTAAGTTTGTTTATACTTTATACCATTATTCATGTAATTTGTTAAAAAAATAATCAAATATCAGTGACCGCTATTTGTCATACCACTATACACTAACCCGCTATCCCACTTTTGAGGTCAGCCGCTATGCACCGCTTTCTGAGATTGACTACTATGTTGAATTTTGATCCAGACTTTTGATATTATGTTAGAGACTTGAAAACTTTCATAAGATTTGGATGTTTTGTATGATTTATGAATGATTCATGAGTAAAAGTTTTCACAAGATTTGTGTGTTTTGTATGATTTATGAATGTTTCATGAGATTTGAATGTTATATTTAATTTTATATTAGATATATGTTTGTTTATAATTTATAGTATTATTTACGTAATTTGTCAAAAAAGTTATCAAATAGCGGTCATAGGGCTATGCGCTATCCCGCTATAGCATTTTTGGGGTCGGCCGCTAGGCGCCGCTATCCGCAATTGACTAATATGCCATCAGTTAGCTTATCTGTCATAAGTTCATCTGCTATTAGCTAGTTTATCCGCTATTAGATATTAACTAGCTTATGACAAGGTTTTATTTTATTATTGGTCTGCTCTGCGATTGAGTCTTTTTGATGGTTTTCATAATCCAATGAGCTGTCCTTGTTTTGTATGATTTTGAGACATAGGTGATGATAACTAAACTTGAAGCGTGAATTCTAGGGATTTTAAGAGAAATTCTAAAATCCAACACCAGGAACATGGTGTTATTGTTTTATCAGTCAAACGATTGAGAGAACAACTAATTCCGGCTATAGTGAGCTATAACCAATTTATTATATTATTATTAAGTGTTGTGAAATAGAGGCTGTAGAGTTATAGCCTGGTGGAATTTGAACAAATCATTATTGTTCTCTATTATGCTTTTTCATACAAAATATTGTCCAATAGTGGCAACAGTAGCAGTGCTTTGAACAAACCACTATTTTCTGTGATTGACAACACTGATTATATTATGAAATATAAACAGGATTGAACTTCTTATAGTCATTGACACTTACATTTTAAAATGGTCCATGTTTATATGAATGGTGAATTGGCAATGTGTTAGGACTTTGAATAAATGGGAAGATTGTAAACCAGTAGTAAAGTCAGTTATTATTTAGTTTTGTTCGTTAGGCTTGTTCTTTCTGCTTTTGTTGCTTCTACAGATTATAAATAGGACGTGTTTTGCTAAGGGGAAGGGAGGAAATCATTTTGATAAATGTTTGAACCAGAGAAGTCTCTAGTGTGAAAGGTCTACTGGGGTAACCTTGCGTGCAAGTTATCTTCTTGTTCATTGCTATTGTTTGCATTCAATAGATAATACCGGAAAGATGTTGTAACTCTTAACACGGTGTTACTTAAGAGTTAATACTACAATATTCTTCACCGCTGCTTGAAGACACAATTTCGTTGTTGTCACTGTCAGAATATTAAGTATTAAATATTTTTATTAGAATATATAGTCAACTATACTTTGTGGCGAGCTACTGGTTAAGCTTCAAGTTAGCTGCTGATTACTAGGCTGTGAGTTTTGCTTGAACTGAGATTTGAAATTTATGGTTTTTCTCACGGCTTACATTTATATTTTTTTTTGAGCTAAAAGTATAGTCCACCTAGAATCAATAATTAAATCTTGTCTAGGAAATAGCTGCTGAGAAAAATTACTCTTGTTGATTACTTTTTAAAAAATAAGGAATTATTATTTTAGCATTATCCTTGCAATAACTTCATATGCCTTGGTGCAATAATGAAAGTAAGAAACATCGATTTCTGTTCTATGTTTTGGCTTATTGTTGTATCGATGTTTTGTATGCCTATAGCCCTTGTTCTGAATGCTATAATAATATATCAAATGTATCGAATTTTGACAAATAGTGATCTCACATGTTTAGGTTGAAAACGGAAAGGCTCAAGCTGCCAATTTTCCTTTTTGTACAATAGAGCCAAATGTAGGGATTGTTGCTGTTCCAGATTCTCGTCTCCAAGTGCTCTCCGATCTCAGTAAATCCCAACGAATGGTTCCAGCATCCATAGAGTTTGTAGATATTGCTGGCCTTGTAAAGGGTGCAAGTCAAGGCGAGGTTTACTTAATTTCTCTTCTTGTTTATGTTTTGTGTCAACTGACACTTATTTATCTTATTTTGTTATAACTTCTTTATTGTTTTAGAAAGTTACATATGTATTGTTTTGATTGCTATCTTACTTCAACTGTTACAGGGTCTCGGCAATAAGTTTTTATCACATATTCGTGAGGTGGACTCCATACTTCAGGTGTTTATCTATCATCATTTCCTTGTCATCAGTTTACTTTCATCTTCTATTCTTTTCATACTGTATCTTCCTTTTTAATATACTAGAGGATTGTTTTGATCAACATATAAGTTATTTGAGCTTATTTACTTGCATAAGCACTTGTGAGTTTGTTTGGGAGATCTTATGGAAACTACTTAATTCTATAACTCTCCAGATTAGCTTATGAAAACAGCTTTTAGCTTATATGAAAACAGTTTGATTTCATTTTATCTTACTATAGAAAAAGCTTACGCATAAGCACTTCTATGATAAGTGCTTACGTAAGTTGTTTATCCTAACAAAGCCTAGATCAGTAGTAGATATGCACATATTGCTTAACAAAATTTGGAGTTTGGTAAGTACTGCATGTGATAAAAAAAAAAAAAAAAAGCTTTTTTAATCATTTACATTTTTTAATCAAAGAGGCCGTAAGATATTTCAACCAGACATCCTTTATAACCTCTAATCATATGTCATGCACTCATAAATATTATTTAAAAAATGGGAAAATAATAAATACAATATTGGGGGACTAGGTTGTTACACCAAAAAGAAAACGGAAAAAAAGGAGAAAAGATCAGTAAAAGACACGAAAAGTATGGAGGTTACAATGATCCATATAAAAGCCGCAAGAAGGCCTTGTAGAAGAGTATCCCACCGGACAAAACTATTACTATTATGTTTTCTTTCCCTTTTTATGATATACTCCTTCCGGTCACATTTATAAGCAAAACACAACTTTTTAGATTCAACTAATGTTTTGGTCTATAAATGTGACTAGATACATTAATTATTCCATGAATTTAAAAAGTTGTTTTTTGCTTATAAATGTGACCGGATGAAGTAAGGAGTAAAACCTTCTTCATTATCACAAGATGTGGAACCATTCAGTGGTGGAGCTAGGTGGTGACTGGGGGAGGCCTTGGTCTCCTCAAAGTCCCAAAAATTTAATTTTTTCATTTTTAATGGGTATATTTACACATTTATTATATATATTGACATTTACATCAATATTTCAAGCAATTGCATTTTGTCCATAAATTTTGTATTTTTTAACTAAAAAATGGTAATTGAGGGTTTCAAACCAATTATAAGGGACCAAAATCAAAACAAACCAACCACTTGACCCATTTCTTTATGTATAATTTTATTACGATAATATATTTATATATACACTTATTTCAAAAATATAAAATAAAATACACCCTAAGTACATGGTCCCTCCATAAAAATATTGTTGGCTCTGCTACTGGAACTATTGCATACTTCCCAAGCTTTTTCGATTTTCTCAATATCATCCATGAAGAAAACTGTCTTGCACATCAACTTTACCGGCAAGGAGGGGATGTGCTTGCAATTCCACCTCAATTTATGGCTTTCCTGATCGGCATCCATGTCTTTCCTTAACTTAATTTCACATAATAATTTCGTCATTTATATGTTTTTCAGGTTATTTTTGTCTTTTTGATGAAATTATATATGATTTTTTGGATTCAAATGTATAATTTTATTTTGATATGAACTCTTCTTTTTTAAAAAAAAAAATTCTTTTATGAACTTTTAATGTTCGAATAATGGTCCTTCACTCATGCTTTTACACGAATTTTATATTGGATAATGGTATATATAGGGAACAAAATCATCATGAATGCACCTCATTGGCTAGTTAAAACCACTACATGATGTATTCCACTATTTCCGGAGATTAATCACAAAAACTGTTTTGCTATTCCTCTTTTTATTTTAATAATTATTTAAGATATTAAAATAAACAATGCTCACATTCTAAAAAAGTACCACGCCTTGTTTTGTGAATTTCCGCAAAAAAAGATTTTGCTAGAAATAGCATCGCCCTTATGTTTGAAAATTCAAAAAATTAGTGAAAAAATATAAAGAATGAAATGGTTATTTAAAATTAGGTTAAGTGACGACAAATATAATTTTACTAGAAAACAATTATATGTGCCTATATATATATAGACACACACATACATACACTAAAACACTTTAGTACCGATGAGTATATCTCTGTCCCATAATTATGTACTTCGAAATTTATACAAATTTTTAGAATTTTAGACACATTATGTAAAGTCAAATGTATACATCATTGATTGAATGATTAGTTTATGGATTTCTCATCATCTAAAGTTTATTGAATTTTATTTTCCCTTATAATGCATAGATGAAATCATGTGTTTGGCTTAAAACTTTGGATGGCTATTCTCAACAAGTAGAGAAAGAAGTAGCAATGATTTGTCCCAAGATTCATTCGGAAGTTGTTTTAAATGGAAAGGGATCTTCAGAAAATCGTGCTGTGTTGCTTCCACCTGCTGTCACTTCCACAAGTTTGGGTTTGATACTTGATTATTGTAGGTTATACAAGAAAAAGGTATGGGATGTTACCAACTTTCATATAATAATATTCATTGTACTTGCTTGTCGAGATAGTTATATTTTTCCGTTCTTCCAAGTTTCTAAACAAGAGAAAGTTGAACTATAAACAAATAAGTAGAGAAGTAAAAAGTAGATTCTTCTTTAGATATGTCGTTATCATTTAGAGAAATCATATTTGAACAAACATTTTTGGACAACTTTTGTGACAATTTTCTCTTTTATACTCACATTATGTTTTTACTTTTTCTCTTTATTGTTTTTGTTTTTGTGTAAATATCTCATTTTCTTTGCATTTGATTGCTATTATCATAGGAGTGTCAAGTATTTGATGAAATCATTTCTTCAAAAGATCCAAAGACACTTGTAAAGCTAGGAACTGCCGCTGTATACCTTAAACTGCTGCTTTTGGTAGAAATGATTTGCAAAGAACTTGCTCATCAAACTGATGAAAGAACAACTCGTGAAGAGATTTCTGATATATTTAACATACAAAATGATGAGATCCATGAGGTATATGATCATAACCAGAAACACAAACATTGACACTTGACGGCTATGATTTTACTTTACTAACATTTGGTGTTGATATAGGAGAAGTTAGAGAATTATATTATATCTTCGATTGGTGTGTCACGTCTCAAACTTTTAAGGAAATTTCTACGAGTAAGACAGAGAAATCTATGTAAGGTATGTTTTACCTTTTTAATTACATTGATATTGATGGCGATATGGACTTGAATGGGTGAAAAATATATTCTGCGACACTCTGTTTTGAACACTATCTTTAATATTTACTTTGAAAATTGAACCCACATAAAGTGGTGAGACATACATTGATTTCATTAAACAAAAGATTGAGTCTTAGTGACACTGTTGAAAAGTGAGTGTTACTAACATTCCTCTTACTCGAATTAAATGTTTAATAGTACAAAATTGTTACCCCAAAGAAACAAAGGCATGGTGAAAAATATACTTTACCCGAATACTAATAATTTTTTGTCACCATGTGTTGCAAATTATACTAAATGACTTCATGTGTTTTCAAACATTAAGGTGGTGGAGAGACAGGAAGATAAACGCCCAATCGAGGATTTACTTGAATTCATCAATGGAGAAAATGGTGGTAATATTTCATGTCTTTTACCTTGACGACTTTGCTTGTTATAGAATTGTTTTTGTTCATTCATTCAATCATATAGTTTGTAGTAAACTCTCCTTGATAATTTAATGAGGTTAATACACGATATCTTCTTTCTTTTTTTCTATGCATAACTTGCATTAAAGATTGATATGATTTGACAGATTTAAAAGAAGTTTCATCAAAGAAGAAGAAAAAGAAGAATAGGAGAAATAAAAATGAATCAAAAGAAAAAGAACTTTCTCCAAAAATTATAATTGAAAATGATAATAAGGTTAGACTCTTACCATTTATTCTTTTTGAGAATTCTTGTTAAAGGGTGTTAGCTTTGACTACCCTAGAAGTATATATATTTTTTGCTAGGTAACTTGAGAAACAGGCCATCTCCCAAACCCTAACCAGCTTATGCTAAAAACAAGCAAAATCTGTAACAAACTTTTAATTTTAACAAACAATACTAACTTGATTACTATGTGATTTAACCAAACAAGACTTGATTAAATCACTAATCAATTATACTACCTTGAATTAACAACTAACATCCTCCCTTTATTCAAGTTTCCACTTTCACCATACCAATCAAGCTTCTTACCTTGATGAACCTGTCAACCTTTAGAGGTTTGGTGAATAAATTTGTAAGTTGTAGCTCAGTAGAACCATGAACAATCTTTAATGCTTCCCTGTTTACTTGTTCTCTAAGCAAATGGAAGTTGGCTTCAATGTGCTTGTTCCTTCCATGCAAGACTTTATTTTTGGCTAAGTTTATAGTTAATTTGTTGTCTATAAACAAAGCTATAGGTCTGTCAACTTCAATTTCCATCTCCTTAAGTGTAGCTTCAAGCCAAACAGCTTGACAAGCTGCTAGACAACCTGCAACGTACTCAGATTCACAGGTTGACAATGCTACCACTAGTTGCTTCTTAGCACACCAAGAGATTAGAGCATTCAGAAACTTGAATAGGTAGCATGATGTGCTCTTCCTATATTGCTTATCCCCACACCAATCCACATCATAAGAAGCTATCAACTCCATTAATCCTCAGTCAAACAATTAGGTAACAAAATGCCATATTCTAGTGTTCCCTTAATGTATCTCATCACTTTTTTGGCTGGTAGCAAGTTAGAAGTTCTTGGTTCACTCATGAACCTAATAATTATGCCAAATGCATAAGCAATATCAAGCTTACTATTTCACAAATACCTCAGTGATCCCACAATTTATTTGAACAATGTAGGGTCAACCAGTTCTTCATCTTCATTAATCACTAGTTTCGAATTTACTTCAGATGCTGATGATGCAGGATTGCAGCTTACCATATTGAACCTTTTTAGTATATCAGATGCATACTTCATCTGATGCATAACTAAACTATCATGAATCACAGTGAATTCCATGCCAAGGAAGTATGTTAGCTTGCCTAAATCTGTCATCTCAAATTCTTTCATCATTTGGTCTTTGAATGCTTTTATCTCGTTCATGTTGCTACTAGTCACAATTAAATCATCAACATATAACGAGATGAGTATCTGATTACCTGCCATTCCTTTCTTCAGATAGACACCATACTCATACCTGCACTTCACAAATTCTTGTTGCACAAGAAAACTGTCAATCATCTTATTCATTTCTCTTGGAGCTCGTTTCAAGCCATAAAGATTTTTGTGTAATATGTACACCATATCTTCCTTCCCTTTGATTTTGAAACCTGGAGGTTGTGTTACATACACAATTTCAACTAATGGACCATTTAAGAAAGCATATTTTACATCTAAATGGTACATAGGCCAGTTTCTTCTACAAGCTATAACAACTATCAATCTCACAGTTTTTAGTCTAGCTACTAATGCATATACTTCAGAGTAGTCAAGGCCAACTTTCTGCATAAAGCCCCTTTCTACTAGCCTTGCTTTGTGCTTTTCTACTTCACCATTTGGCTTTAGTTTCAATTTGAAAATCCATTTCACATCAATGGCCTTCTTGCTAGTTTGTAAGCTCCCAAGTATTGTTTCTATTGATTGCATTCAATTCTTCAATCATAGCATTCTTCCATACCTTTTCAGTCATTTCTATTTCATAGTTGATTGGTTCTGAATATGCTGATAAAGCAAAATGAACAAATTCCACTTCTTCATTAACTTCATTGTAAGGAGTAATTTCATGACCATCTAGTCTTGTGGAAACAAACCTTTGTATTCTTGAAACTCCAGTAGTTTGATTATATACAATAGGTACCTCATCTTGAGTATTAGTTTCTTGTTGAACTCGATATTCTTCAACTAATGCAGAAATTGTTTGCTTAGAACTCTTCGCTTTCTTGTTCCAATCCCAAGCTTCAATTTCACAAACTTTAACATATCTACTGACAACAATTGAGTGATTCAGAGGATGATAGAGTCTATAGGCACCTATTTCATGATATCTAACCAATATCATAAGATCACTCTTGTCCCCTAGCTCCCTTCTCTTTGCATCAGGGATATGCTTTTAGCACAAGGAACCAAATACTCTCAACTGTTTTGCAGATTGCTTGCGTCCCAACCATACTTCTTCAGAAATCTGATCAAGCTTCTTAGCTGGACATATGTTTAAGATGTATGTTGCAGTTCTTACAGCTTCTCCCCATAATGTGTTAGGAATTTTCTTCAATTTCAACATGCTTCTGGTCATATCAAGCAAGCTTTTATTCTTTCTTTCAGCCAAACCAATATGTTGTAGAGTACATGGAGCAATTACTTCGTAAACAATGCCATTTTCTTCACAAAACTTCTTTAACACCTTTAAAGTATACTCTCCACCTCAATTAGTTCTCAAAATCTTAATAAATTTTCCACTTTGTTTTTCTACCAAGACTTTAAATTTCTGAAATATATCAAAAACATCACTCTTTGCTTTGATTAGATATATTTTCCTTCTATATTCATCTACAAAACTGATGAAATACTTGTTTTCCCCTAATGAAGGAACATCCAATGGGCCACACGCATCTGAATATACTACATTCAATATCTCTTTCGATCTATGTGTATTGCTAGAGTTGAATGCAATTCTAAGTTGCTTACCAATCATGCAAGTATCACAGATTTTGTTAGGTATCTTCAATTTAGGTACTCCTAGAATCATGTCTTTATCAACCAGTTGATTAAGACTCCTAAAATTGAGATGACCAAACCTATAGTGCCATAACTAGCTATCGTCTTCCTTCACAGTAACAGATAAGCAATTCAATTCTACATCTTCCATATTTGTTTAAAAGGTTCTATTCTTTGAAAGGGGAATTTTCATCACTAACCTTTCTGAGTAACCTTTCTGAACAAGCTGACCAACACTCAGCAAGTTGCA
>Ga0099826_10002779_pt1 | contig 11498 bp, 6 predicted proteins | sample Mtrugardesep15_FD_76830 | JGI IMG/M metagenome (GOLD analysis project Ga0099826, IMG submission 76830) | Root nodule microbial communities of legume samples collected from California, USA - M. trunc garden sep15 | ecosystem: Host-associated > Plants > Roots > Nodule | place: USA: California...
ATTTGAACATAAGTTTAAGCTGTAACTGTTACACAATATGCTTACTTCCATGTCTCCTGTTCCACAACATCCTTCGTCTACAACTTCAAAGCCTAAACCATGCAACCAAATACAATGAGAAATTAATCAGACATATGGAAAAACACCAATCAAAGTAGATGTTTCTACATTTCTTATTTAAATGGAGAACTTTGTTATTATATAATTTCAAGTGTATAAATAAAGACACATTTCTAGAATTGGTAATATAAATAGGGATCTGCATTTCCTGAGCTATTGATTTTAGGTCGGACGACTCAGATTGCACATTCACTGAATCAAATTTAAATGATATTGACCATGAAGTTAGATCGTATGGTCGATATGACACAGTTATTGCAGGAATCTGTTTTTCTTTAAGTAGGACTTGGTACACCTTATGACCTTAAACTCATAGAAATGGTGTTCTATAGTTCTCAAATTTATTGTTTTAAAAAACGGTGATGATTTCTACTCGATCAAACTAGTCAAGATAGACGATGCCTAAGGGTCGTCATAATACTACTCTATTGCAGTTATATATATATGTACCACTTCTACTTATGCAGATAGACGTTAATTTGATGTAATATATTAAGCTACGTATAAAAGGTGAAAATGACAATGCTTGTGTGTGATTGTTACCATATTTATCAGGGTTTTGAATCATATGCATTAATGGGTTGTAAATATCAAGGTAGACAAGCTTAGTCTCTGGAAATTTATTTTCAAAGGCATCCATTTGAGATACTAGTTTGGAGTTGAAGACTATTGCAGCTTCGTTTTCTAAACCTGAACAATGTCTATCCATTCCTCCTCCAATTGTTCTCTGTGAGGGAACACACCCTATATATGGCATGCTAATTACTCCAATTCTTCTAGCTCCTAAATCATATAGTTCCTGCATTATTTTAATTTTTATATTATTTTAGGTAATAACTAATATAACTGGACAAATAAAATGAAGTTATAAGAAACAACATTCTAATTCAAAACTCTGAATCCATGTTTTATTCGTCATTTGGTTCAACAGTGTTGTTGAATTGAATGAACCATGACTCATGACCAAACCAGTATGTCCATGTTTGATGAAATTTAGTATGAACCAAACATTGTAGTATTTTATTTTGAAAGTATTGGCTAATGACTATTGTTTCTAATTCTTAACAGCTACATTGGTTAAAATCAAAATGTACAAACAAATGCACAAAATGATAAGGTTTTGTTTGTTGTATAACAGAATACCTGAATGAAGTCTAAGGCATATGAAATCAATAAGTTAGTGTATGCTGGAATATCATATTGTGGTTTCCTAAATAGTGTTTGAGAATAAGTATTGGCAATGTCATCACTCCCTATACAAATAATGTATACACTCTTTGATATTATCATTTCCATTCTCATTTCTCCAACTGCTTCCTTTATCTTATTCTTGTACTCCTTGAACATGTCCAATTGGTCTGATAATGACAACACTAACTTAAAACCACAACAAGAAAAACAAAAAGTAAATTAGTTAGTTTTAGCATATGGTAAAGATGCAAATATGCATGCAATTAAAAATTCAAACTCAGTATTAGTCTTAGACATGGTTATTTACTGCTAACTGAGAAGTTAGAGGATCATATCCTGCACCACCAGAGGCAAAGCTTACACCTGTTAAGAGATCTTCAAGTTGTAAATTTGGATCAAGATAAGCTGGCAAAAGCTTCTTGACTCCAAATTTTGAAGCTGAAAAAAAAAATTAAGAACCTTAGCAAAAATATATTCATTCTATTTTTTTACTACATATAAATTGCGGTCTGCAATTGCAATTGTGGTCCATTCTGAAACCACAATTCATTTCTATTATGTTTTAAATTGTGGTCTGCAATTGCAATTGCGGACGCATATTGAGAAATTTGAGGTATCCACAACGGCATCACAACCTCAACTTTGATTGAATCAGTTGCATTTTCGTGAAATATAAAGGTTTCAGTATAATAGTAACTGCAACCGCAATTTAAAACCGTTTTATAACATAATGAACAAAGAAGTATTATTTTTGTACCAATGATGTCTGAAGGGACTACACCATTGCTAAACCTTCCTGTTGGTTGATTTCCACCACCAAAGTCTCTACCATAAGGTAGAAAGTTGCACTTGACATAAGTGTCAATGTAGTTGTTATTACCTGAGTCAACTATAGAGTCACCAAACACAATGAGTGCTGGAATTGTTTCATTGTTTGGTAGATTCACAGCATTACCACAATGTAGAGAGATAAAGATTGTAGTAAGATTGAAAAGATTAACAAGAGGTGATTGAAAAAGAAAATTTTGAAATAGCAATTTCATGTTTTTGTAGAATAATATGAAGGGCTTGACTACACTTGATTGGACCTTTATTTTAGCTTAGTGGTGTAAGCCTTTTATATACCTTAGCAAAAAAAGATAAAAAATTACTAAAGAGAAATATATTATATTTCTTTTGTGATAGCAACCTCAGTTAATAATATTATTAATTATAAAAAAAAAAAATTATCTATTGAATTCATATATAGACTGATGTATAGTTAATGAGGCATGCTGCACCAATAAAAAATACTTATTGAATTCATATAAAAGACTGATAGTGAGAGAAGCATGCATTATGGACTCTCCATTGCGTTAGGTCATATAATTCTTTTAAAAAAGTTGCCCTGCCATATGAGTTTTCATGTGACATCTTGAATACTGAACCATCCTTTTCTTTTATACGGGAATACTAAATCCTAAAACGAATTGTTGCATGAGGCCTTTTCGAAAAATTAATGACAACATCTTTAAAAATGTTCTATATATTCTCTTTGTTATAAATTTATATTTTATTCCCATTAAAAATTTGTTATAATTATTTTGACGAATGGTTAACAAAGCGAAAATCAACGTTTGATATGCATGAGTTGAATTCAAACTTCAGATTTTTCATTTATTCATCTTTAAAAATGAATTTCGATCATTTAAATTACTTGACAAAATAAGATTTTGTGTGATTGAAATTTGCATGATGATTCATTTCACCATTTTAAAAGCATGGCTTTTATAGCAATGAATGCTATATACAGTGAATTCTTTATCATGAAATCTCACATAGGGTGCGTTTGATTTGCTAAAAAATGAAGGACAGGACAAAACAATTCCAGTTGTCCAGTGTTTGATTTGTAAAACTGTTTCAGGTACAGGACAAACTGGAGGCAATGGACAACACAAAAATTGATATTTTTGTCCCCCACCAAACCACAACACAACTTTTTGTCCCAAGTACAAGTTGTCTAAAATATCAAAATAACATTTCGTACCCAAAAATCGTATAAAACGAAAAAAAAAAAATCAAAGCTATAAAAATTTGTACTGTACTCTTCTGCCTTTTGTTGTGCTGTTTTGTCTTGTACTGTTTTGTCTCGTACTTATTGTTTTGCAAACCAAACACACCCATAGTGTTTTTGAAGCCGCTTGAGTCATTTTGGTTTGAAAATTAAAGAAAGGGTCATACTAACCGGTGCTTCTGAGGTACTAGTTAAGAATACCAAAAAAAGAAGTTATAGATTAAAAATGACACTTTTTATATTTTTTATTGATTGATTACACAATTTTTAATGCAATACTTATTATATAACTTCATTTTTTTAATTTCGTTAAACAGTACGCGGAACACCGTTTAACATTTCCCTTAAAAGTAATGCTATGTACTTTTATATGTATTCATTACTTTTAAAAGTGGTAACTTTTACATATATACTTGACTTATATTTTTAAGATATTATTATTTTTTTATAAATTCCTTAAATAACATCCTTAGTTTAATTTGATTAAAAAAAAAAATCCTTAGTTTAATTGTTACCACGATCCAAAAGATTAATATAAAATCAGAAAGTGTATAATAATTGTCAACTTTTGATTTGTTCCAAACATTGCATTGCAATTAGCTAGACTTTTTTAATTTTTTTTCAAGTAATTTAGTGGCTAGAATTCACATTTTTCAAAGTGAATAAATAGGGTGTTCGAAGTTCGAACCTGACCCGTACATATAACAATGCTTCAACTGAGCTATGTTCATGGGACACGACTTGAATGATATTATAAAAATAACGATTACCCTACAAATTATAATACAATCAAGGCAATTATTTTCTTTCACATTTCAGTGGAAAGCAACTACTAACTAATTGAAATGCACATGTAAGGGTTGCAAAAAATCGTGGAGGCAACTGCTATAAATGAATAGTTACTACTTGAGGACGATTTGACAACAGAAAAAGGGTTTTCATTAACACATGATGATGGAACGTGAACCTATTAATTATTGACATTGAAAAAATAAAAACATATATGGTGATACAATTCCTCAAAATCCATGACAAAAGAAATTGTACTGCCAAATGTGGATGGTTGCGTAGCTAGCTACGATGGTGATCTCGAGCAGTAGATATTGAATCTTTAGTTGGACCAGCTCACACTAGACTATATATCTTGTGTCATGTTTTCTTGTTAGGAACTAACTTTGTATATTGTTCTCAAGACAAATATTTTGGAATATTGTGGATGATAAGAGCTGATGTTTACATATAGAAAACTTTTGAGATGTGATTTTAGTTAGGCGTTCTCCACTTAAAGTATGTTTGGTTTCACGTTTTGGACTATTCTAACGTGCGTTTAGGGTTATTCAACGCAGTTTTATTGGATTTTAATGGATTGCGATCATTTTCCCTCCATTTTATCCAATCTTTTGATCACGAACAATTTTAATGGGTTTGGAACCCGAGGGACTGTTTTGCTCGTTAGTTCTGCAAGTCTGTTTGTGGCCCTGCTGTTTTTTGCTTCTGATTTGTAGGTTCTGGTGTGTTCTTCCTGTGTAGTGGTTCGGCTATCAGCTGCAGGATTGCTGCAATAACCACTGTGGGTGTCGGTTTTTAGAGCTGTTTTAGGCACTAGTTTTTGGGCCTTTTGCTGCCACGCTTTAGTTGTAATAGCAGCAGTTAGTTTGGCTGGTTTTACTTGGTGTTTCCGCGCTTTTCGGTCTCCTTGTAATTGTCCCTTTCTTGCGTTCTAAGGTGTTCCTTTCACCTAGTTCTGCTTAATAAAATTAGCAGATTCAATAAGAAGGAAAAAAAATGTCAAATACACTACAATTGAAGTTGAGTTGTTCACTTCCTTATTTTTCAGCACATTGAACGCACTATAAAACTGAACTTGCCCTGACAACATCTAGTAGCAGCCACATAGCACACTTGTTCACAAGTTTCGGACAGAAAATTTGGACACACATAAAAATACATACTCCCTCTATCCCATAACAAGTGAATATTTTGTTCATTTCGCACATATTAAGAAAAAATGTATAAATCAAAGAGAGAAAAAAATGGTTTTGAGTGTCTTATCATATCATAAATACAAAGTAGAATATTGAATTAAGAATTGCTCAATTAATGATTAGCGTTGTTTTAGTCATAAATCAAACTTGGCATCTCAGATCTTTCAACATTAACTAAAACTCTTTAATCACTACAACCCAACCACTTGGTTTATATTATACTCTTAAATCAAACTTGGTTTATTTCACTCAAGGTTTATTATACTTGGTTTCTCTATACAAATTCAAGATAAAATTTCATAAAGTACCACCAAATTCATAGATTGAAGATACAATATAAATATAAGTCCCGTAATTTCAAATCGCCAATTGTTTTCCTTAACAAGAAGAACAATTTGAGACGAGTCGATTCATGTATTTACATGCTTTATTAGGTGTATATATAGGTTCCCAAGAAGAAAATAATGTAGAAAGTAGACGCCACTACAAGAAGTCCTTGATTTTGTCATCAAAGACCATAGCACAAAGCAAATTATAAGCCTCTTGTGTGGGATGGTAACTGTCCCAGAATATATAGCTTGAAGGGTTTGAACATATGTTTGAGCTGTAATGGTTGCACAATATACTTACTTCTATGTTTCCTGTTCCACAACATCCTTTATCTGCTACTTCAAAACCTAAACCATGCACCAAATACAATGAGAAATGAATTAGACAAAAACAAAAAATACACTAATCAACTGAATATAGGGATTTGAATTTAGTGCACTATGGTCATCACACTGTTTCCTATCTCAACCGTCCGATATCGAATTAACGTCAGTATCGTTCTAAATTGATTTTGTTATTGTGTAATATAACCTGTCCAATCTTAAATTAATAGCCAAGATAAAAAACTACGTGCAAATACTTGTTTTTTCCTACTGCAGGGAATCCAAATCCATTAGTAGAGATCTCTATATTTCTCAACAAATAAAGCAGTAGACATTTCCAGTACCTATAAATAAAGCAGACATTTCTATCACTAGTAATACAATTAGGCCTTTATATACTCTGGAATCAAAGAAATTTTGTTCTCTATTTCTATTGAAAAATAAGGATTATCTTTACTTGATCAAACTCGTCAATACATTGCTTGATGGTCATCATAATATTACTGTATGGTTTTGTCTAACATGTACAACTAAATTACTTGCACCATGCACAAGTCTACTTTCTATAGTTGGATCCATAAATCACATCATATTTCAATTTATTTAATGGTGAAACTTATTGATCCAATGGTGGATACAACCTTGTGTATGGTGCAAGACTTTTATTCCTTGTGCACCATAGGCTTGGCCTTGTGATATATATGAAGATGCAAATGAATTTGTATTGATGTAATAACTAGTAAATTTTTCCTTTTATGTGAAAAGTTTCTGAATGTAATGGTAAACCAACTTCTTATACTTTGTTGTGAATATCATTTACTATAGGCATCTAAATATTCACAAATGTATAGTATAACTGTCCAATAATATGTATAATGAGGTAAAAATGACAATGCTTGCGTCTGATTACCGTATTTTGCAGGGTTTTGAACTAATTGTGTTAATGAAGTGTAAATATCAAGGTAGACAAGCTTAGCTTCTGGAAATTTATTTTCAAAGGCTTTCATTTGAGATACTAATTTGGAGTTGAAGAGTCTTGCTGCTTGGTTTTCAAAATCTGAACATCCTCTTTCAATGCCTCCTCCAATTGTTCTCTGTGAGGGCACACACCCTATATTTGGCATGCCAATTACTCCAATTCTTCTAGCTCCTAAACCATATAGTTCCTGCATTCAATTCAGTTTTATATTTAAATCATTCCAGTTCGAAACTTATGAAACCATTTTAGTTCTAATGTCATAAGCTTTTATGCTATTATTTGAGAGAGCTTATGAAACCAGCTTATAACATGTCTATAAGCCTATGCCTATGTTTGATGACTTTTAGTATATACATTTTTTTTAAAGGATTGGCTATTAAAAGCTACATTGGATAACTTCAAAATATACAAACAAGTGCACAAATGATATGTTTTTGTTTGTATAACAGAACATACCTGCAAGAAGTTTGAGGCATATGAAGCCAATAAGTCTGTGTATGATGGAATATCATACTTTACTCTCCTATATGGTGTTTGAGCATAAGTATTAGCAATGTCATTACTTCCTAAGCAAATAATGTATACACTCTTTGATATTATCATTTCCATTCTCTTTTCTCCAACAGCTTCCTTTATCTTATTTTTGTACTCCTTGAACATGTTCAATTGATCTGATAATGATATCACAGACTTGCAAAAAAAATAAAAAAAATATATTATAGTTAGTTTAAATATATGCTATGCATGTAATTAAAGATTCAAATTCAGTGTTAGACATAGTTATTATTTACTGCTGATTTAGACGTTAGAGGATCGTATCCAGAACCACCAGAGGCAAAGCTTACACCTGTTAGAAGATCTTGAAGTTGCAAATTTGGATCAAGATAAGCTGGCAAAAGCTTCTTGACTCCAAATTTTGAAGCTGAAAAAAATAATGAACTTGTTCTTAAGAAACTTGAAAAAAAATTATTCATTCTATTTTTTCTCCCATGTATAAATGGTTTTAAATTGCAGTCTGCACTGCAATTTAAAACTATTGTAATGAACAAATTTATTTTTGTACCAATGATGTCTGAAGGGACTAAACCATTGCTGAATCTTCCAGTTGGTTGATTTCCACCACCAAAGTCTTTACCATAAGGTGGAAAATTGCACTTGAACACAGTGTTGATGATGTAGTTGTTATTACCTGAGTCAACTATAGAGTCACCAAAGGCAATGAATGCTGGAACTGTTTCATTGTTTGGTAGATTCACAGCATTACCATAATGTAGAGAGATAAGGATTGTAGCAAGACAGAAAAGAGTGACAAGAGGTGATTGAAAAAGAAGGTTTTGAAAGAGCAACTTCATGTTTTTGTAGAATAATATGAAGAGCTTGACTACACCTTATTGGAACTTAACTTTAGCTTAGTGATATAAGCCTTTTATAAACCTTAACATAAATTAGGTGATACCAACCCCAGATAAAAAGTTTAATTTACTGAATTTTTAATCCTTAAGATATTGAATATACCTCTAAACATATATTGAATACATAATTTTCAAAGAGCGTAAGTTAGTATTTCTCGTTTATAAATTATTTCTTACATATTGTTAAGAAAAGTATGCCTTTGTTTAAAATTATTGGGAAAAAAGTTGTATTTCTATCTCTTCTATTAAAAATGATTTTCTTCATAAGTTAATGAAAATAGCTTTTCATTTTTTCAGCATAAATATAACTAATATAACTTTTGATAATTTGTTCAAAAAAATATAACTTTTGATAAACCTTAAATAAAGGAAACTTATTGGGTCCTACATGGCTTGGTATCTTATAACAACAAAAAAATAGGGAGAAAAATACATTAGATTTTTTATTATATAAAAATGGATTAAAGTGTTTATCTAGGGAGGGAAATTCTAGATTTTAGATTAAATTATTCTCTCTTCCTGTAGTAGATGCTTAAATTACATCATCCTTTGTTAATATAAAATTTACACTAAAATATATTAGAGAAGAATACATTTTCTTCCTCTCATAAAATTTTGAATTACACGTCCCCGTCCCTTTTATGTTAAAGTTTACTTACACTCACTTCCTTTGATAAATATTTTAGTTTATTTTAATATAATCAAACTTGAAATTATTTTCTTTTCTTTATTTTTGATTCGCACCATTAATATATAATTGATACGCTATAATAAATTATGAAGCAATACATGAAAAATTAATTATGGACAAATTATTAAATCTTAGGTGGTGATCTATACAATGGTAGATGCAGCACTTAGATGTGATATTATGTTGTGAATTCGATTATTTACAAATGGAAAGTGTCAATTTTGGTCTCAAAATCGTGCTCCGATTTTTTAAATCGTGCTTCGATTTTGAGCAAACTTCAATTTCTCTAATTTTGAGTCACTTTCAACATATTAGTTAGGTGTTCTCTTCTTAGATATGCGTGCTACTGTCTTACATATGAAAACGATTGTATCTAATTTGTTTTATCAAATTACTTTTTCTGCTATGGTGGTTTTGCCTGACTTGTAATGTTTTTCTTTATATGCATATGGTAGATGCATGTCTCCTTTAGATGTACATCTTAGATGGTGATCTATAATGGTAGATGCAACATCAAATACGTGGTTGTAATTAGGTTCTCTTCTTAGTCATGTATGTCGGTGTCTTACATATGAAAACTAATTCGTATATGGTAGATGCATATTGGTGTACGATTTTTCCCCTATTATATGACGTCATTTGCTATGTTTTTCTGTTATGTTAATGCAGGACTTGATTATTAATAAATTTTGACGTTCAAATATATACGTGTGTTTTGTCAATTTGCTTGTTTTGCTATCTAGTTTTTGTCTGTACTTTATGTTTTTCTTTATATATTTATAGTTGCTAACTTGCTCTCACTTAAAAACGATATAAGTTAACAAATATATTCCCACTTACTTTTGACTAAAATTTTATTTCCTAATTATTATGAACTAGGGTTAAGTAAAAGTTAATTTTGTAAATTTATTTTTAAACACACAATTGTCGTGGAATATCATGGGGTATTGTTTTGTTTGGTTTTGCCGGTGATCTCCCGAGTTTAGTTTTTTCAGGTTTTCTATTAGAGGCTGATATTGGAACACTACAGTGGGTAATATAACTCTTCCTCTACATGCTAAGATAATTCTCAAATTCGACCAACCTTGAGCTAATTTTTAAGTTTTGTTTTGGAGTTTGGAAGTAAAGGAAGAGAGCTTTGGAGAGGTGGGAAATATATAGAAAAATGGAGAATCTTTTACATTTTTTGAAAGACCAATTTTTTAAAGAATAAAATAATGCTTATGATTTATATATTTTTAATTTTAAAAATATTATAATAATATATATTAAATTTGAAAATTCATATAAACTCTCCAAAAAATTCCAAAACCCTCCCCCAATAATATATATTAAAATAAAAAATGTTTTGTATTATGAATAAAAAGTTAACTCTTAAAGTCTTCTCGTCTCAATCTCTTTTATTTCTTGCACTTGCTCCTTTATCTTTTTCCAAAACCATTCTCTTCCCTCCAAACTCCTAAACAAAGTCGATGTTTGTTGTTCTTAGAGTCGGTCTTAAGATTTATTGTGTCATGAGTGAATCAATAAAAATGTATCATTTTATTTATTTAAATGTTTTTCTTCTTGCATTTTTTTGTTGTTACAAATGATTCATTCACAATTAAAGTTCTCTAATAATAAATCTTCAATATAAATCAAAACGAGTTAAAAAATATATATTTACATAATACTAACTATTAAATAAACGAGTTAAAAAATATATATTTACTAATGAGTAGTATTAAATATAAATAATAATTTTGACATGTCTAAGAAAATGGTGTTATACTTGTAAAACCGCCGTCCCTCTATCTATGCTCAGGCCACCCCTAGTTGTTGTTGTATTTCAATTCTTTTATCTTCTCTTGTCTCAATTTTTCTAGAATATTTTTTTTAAACCTTGTAATGAGTGTAACCAAAAAAAAAAAACCTTGTAATGAGTTGGACCGTTGGAGTATGTACTCAGCTATCTTTATATGTACTGGTTTTCATTTGCCATTAAGGAAAAACTGTTTTCTGGCTAATCAATCCATCTTTCACCACTGATAAAAAAAAGGAATTTTTTCACCACCCTCTACACACACAAAATGACAAGAAAAAGGGAAAAATAAACTAATCTTTCAAGTTTCACCAGATTGTTCGATGACTTTTTCTTTTCTCTTTTCCTTCCTTTGGCAAGTCCAATTGGAGGTGTCCCACCAACAACTCATTGCTCAAGTAGAAACTTCTAGCAAAAGCTATGCCAAGAAGTTCATTAATGTGATCATGCATTGCCATCATAGATTTATATACACGTACTTCTTTCTCTATTGTTTATTTGTACTTTATCTAATTTCAGCAACCATTGTCCTCTTGGTTTGTTTAACAAAATGGGTGCCTTAGATATCATCTCTGAGCTATGTGAATCCTGTCACGTGCACCACGGTCGTAAG
>Ga0099826_10002780_pt1 | contig 11496 bp, 6 predicted proteins | sample Mtrugardesep15_FD_76830 | JGI IMG/M metagenome (GOLD analysis project Ga0099826, IMG submission 76830) | Root nodule microbial communities of legume samples collected from California, USA - M. trunc garden sep15 | ecosystem: Host-associated > Plants > Roots > Nodule | place: USA: California...
AAAAAAAAAAAAAGGTGTCATCCTGATGCTTGTTCTTGCAGTTTCTTTTGTACAATCTACTTCCTTTTGTATTTGTCAAAATCAAGGGAAGGATTCTAAAGGCCGGTGTTCAGTAGGAAATACTTAAATTAAGTGAAATACTTTCGCCTCCCAAGCCCAGTCTGTTATAGAAAATAATAATATAACTCTACACAAAGATAACTATGATGCTGCATTAATGAAAACTCACATTATCAATATAAGTAGCATCATACACTTCACTTATTATCTGCTTTGAAATTTAAGGAACTAAAATTTATAAGATAAAAAGTGTACCTCTGACCCTACGGATCTTCTCAATGAACTTCTCTCCAATAACACCTTTGCTAGGGGCACTAAATGGACCCTTGGTACGACGGATGGTCCCTGACGCTCGAATGACGGCTATCAGATCTTTACCACCTGATATTCCAACAGTCCATTTTCTAACTCCAGAGTATTTTCTGTATTTGAGCAAAGGAACTATCTATTTATGCTTAATGAGTATTTGGCATATTTTAATATATAAAAACTGGATCTAATATAAGTCTGTTAAGAAACAGGAAGCCATAGCAATCCATATTAGATAGTTCCTAGTTAGAACAGTTTTTATTTAAAACAGGTACAAGTCATGAGAACTAAGGTTCTGTTCTTCATGAGATGAATTATAGTTACGTTATTTGATTTTGGACATTATCGCAGTCATCAAACACTGTTGTAGATTTCTAAACTAGAAAATGAAACAAAGACATGAATTTTAGCCAACTAAGGATACACACACACACACACATATATATATATATATATACATTTTTTAAGCCAGCCTTTATCTATGCTGAAGAAACAACGTAACCTACTCAAAGAAAGGTAAATTTACCTGAAATCAACCACAGGCAGTTTTTTGTCTGTTTTCACCTGAAGTCTCTCCTTCAACTTAGTGATAACCTGCAAAACATTTTATGTTTCTCATTCCTTTTAGTCTTAATCCTCATTTGATTGTATCCTCTAAAACAATTCAATAGCCAGTATTAATTATATATACACGAGTGGGCATTATTAGAAAATATATATAAAATAACTTCCAAATTTAATATTGTAATTCAGAAAAATTTAGAGTATCTTAGATGATCTCTTGGGAGCGATTTCAAATTTTCCTTATACTTAATGATATTTCTATATTTAATTAGGATTTAGAGTCTCGTACAAGTATAAATAGGATTTAGAATTTTATATTTTGTAACTCATCCAACACATCTTCCCCTTCAACTAATGTTGTTCAAGTAGTGGACCATTGGAACGCAACCTTTCGGCACCTTCCCACATTGTTTTGGTCGTTTGCATCTTTATTCTGGTCCCAGACAATTCTCATTTTGTTTCATTTTGGGTGTTGTGAGTTTTCTTACAGTTTGAAACTTCCAAATGTTATTCTTGACAAGTTTGAAGAACTTTTTGTTCTAGTTATGTTACTTGCAAGGAAGTTTCTGCCAATAACCGTTCCGACAAAATCTATTACTTCATCATGCAACATTCTAATTGGCTTTCATGGATGACGATCATTCCAGAATTCTTGTTGAACATTCTAGTTGTAACTAGTTTAAACCTTAAAGCTTTAGTTTGAGGGAGGGTTAAATTTAAAAAGAATCTCACAAATAACTATTGTATTGTAGAACATTTTGTAGTATCGTAGGGGGTTTTTAGAATTAGTTTCCACATTTTCTTATATTCATGATTTTGTGATCTGTTTCTTATTTAATTAAGACATAAATCTAGTACAAGTCTAATTGGGGATTAATATTTTGTTTCATCTAACACATCCAATACATTCTCATCAAGTAAATATCGAATTAAAGCATTTTCTTCTAGTCTATTATTTTCCTTCTTCTACCCCAAAAAATCTAAAACCCTATAATTTCATCAGGCTCCACGTATATGAGTTGTCAACTCAGTGGTAAGAGCTTGACTTTGTTACCTCAAGAGACAGGGTTTCATATGGAACAGTTGTAAAATGGCCAATAATACCATGATTATTAATAATAATTTCCCCTTACCTAATTTTGTTTTTCTATTTATTTATTTAAAAAAAAAGAGGCACAAGTAGGTCGTTCAAAATATTTGTTATTGAATGTATCCATTTAAATTTGCATTCCTCACTAGCCACAAGATGAGATTATGTCTTACTCTCTCAATATGATTACGTTAATCAAGCTAACAGGTGATAACAACAACCTTACACATGCTAATAAGCAGTCACGTGATACCAAAGTAGTGCATGTACCTCATCATCATAGAGTATGCTTGTTATGAAACCCTCTTCTTTCAGCCTGTCTACTTGATAGACACCTTCATTTATGAAGTTCTCAATATCTGTTCTTTCTTTACCTGTATAGAATTTGCAGAAACCCATAAGTTCATTTATTTATTTAAGGTACAAATAGGACTTCAAATGTAAATGCACCTCTAGCGGAAGATACTTTATCCAGCCAATTTGAATAGATATTATCCAGTAATGCAGTCAGCATCACACGGTGATCTTCAGACATGGTTTTACGGGTCAGTTGATCTCCTGCACTTTTATATTTACCAAATTTTTCAACGTTTGGTTCAATTCCAAGGTTGTCAAAAACACCTGAAAGAATTAACACGAGTCTTAGGCCTAAGTATAAACATCAACAAATTTGAAAGGGTTTAACGAAAAATTTCCCTATATGCATCTACAAGATGAATGGAAGAAAAACTTAAACCCTTCAACGATAAATTTCCCTACATTAAAAATCATTTTTCCAAAAGAAAATGTAAAATAAAATAAAAAATGAGCTAATACATCAAGCATTATGATCACATCTGAACAACTAACATTGAAAGGTTTAATAAATTTAGTAGGGAGGCATGTCACCATACTAAAAGTCAAACATTGTTAAAAAAGATGCAATGAAAAGCAGAATTAGCATACCTTTGACAAACGCCGCTTGAACACTGAATCCAAACAAAGAAAAATAAGCACTCGGAGGGGCATATATTTCTTCACATGCGCAAGCAATGTAATATTCTTTTTCTCGACATAAAGGGACATAAGCCACAACAAATTTTCCTACAAGCATCATCAACTATCAAGGTCTTTCATAAGTAACAAAGATCAGTAATGTGTGTCAAAAGGATTTATAGATTAAATTTATATATCACCATATGTACTCACAGATATGCAAACCTAACAGAAAATCACATACAGCAATGCTCTATGAAAAGAGAAAATTACGTACTTAGGCAACAGAATCATGCTACTTACATGTCGCTGATAATTAACATAGATAAAGACAAATCTCTTGAACCGATGCAAAAGGAAACACAACAAAATAAGTTTGCAAAGCATTATGCCTTCTTAGATTTTGTTTGGTAAAAAGTAGCAGATGATGAATAGGCTAGTAGATTGAATTTGAAGTGTTTAGTAAAACTAGCAGTTGAAAACTTAAGATAATACAAGTTTTCTGAAATTGAGAGAAAAATATGATACGCTAAGCTATCAGTTCAACTAGCATTTCAAAAAACACTATAAGGTCGTGAAAAGCTATAAACTAGTGAGAAAGGATCGTTAACAAACAACTCTACTTTGATCATACGAGTTTATATGCTATAAGCTATATATTTGACTTCTTCAAACAGAGGCTTAGACTTCACACATTTCCATTAAACACTAGTATTAATATTTGTTCATAGATAGATTAACAAGAAATTGGGTAAATGCAGAGTTGTGGATATGGTACCTACCTGATTTTCTGAAATTTAAGATCTGTCTTCGAATTTCATCGAGTTTAGCCCAACCGCAATTTAAACTGTCAATTTGAAGATACACACCAGAAATACGAGGATCATAAGCTGCTTTCAACATATTATCGCAAATTTGGGGAAGAGATAATCCCTTCTTCGAGAATCTATTATTCAGCTGATCAGATACCTACAGAAACATTCAAAATCCAAAAATGAAAAACTAATAAAATAAATAGCAGTGAGAATTGAGAAGCTAGGGAGAATGCAAAACCTGGCCTCGCAAAATGATTTTCAAGACGCTACCGTGTTGAACACGCTCCCATGGGAATGCTATTAACATTTTGAGCTTGACTAGAAATTTGTTGAAGCCGGTGACCGGCTTGAAATCAAAGTCACCGGTGGGATAATCGTGATCGCCGCCGTGGCGGACAAAGGTGGAACAGGAAGATGAGGAGGAGGAGTAAGAAGAAGAGTGGAAATGGAAGGGTATGAGAATGGGATGAGAGAGAAAGGAGCGGTGGCGTTGAGTAAGTGGAGTGTGGTAGATGATGTAACGGAAGCGGTGGATTGCGGAGCGTGTGAGTGACATTTCCGTCGCAACTGGGATTGGGATTTAGGAGGGAAAAGAGGAAAGAGGTATTACTACATGGTTTTTGCGCCGGAACTAACTATTAACAATTGGACCATTTTTCCGCCACGTTGCCTTTTCTTGCTTCTTCTTCTACTCTACTCTACTTTAGTGTACTAAACAGGTTTGATCGATGTAATAAATAAATGGGGCAAAAATATCTTACATTGTATTGAAAACCAAAAATTCATCTTTTTTGCTGGGTTTATGTGAATAGCTTTGTTAATTTTTTTTTTTTGTTGGTAAAATTACATCTTTAATTTCTTAACTTAATTTTAGGTAATATTTTAGTCTTTTTTTATTTCAATTTGGTCATTTTGGGTCATTTGCATATTTATGTTTTTATTTTCTTATGACCACTCAATCTTCAAATCTATGATATTTTATCTATGTTTGCTTATGAATATTATATTTGAAACTTGAACATCCATATGTAAATGGACTAAAAGGAAAAAATATAAAAGACAAAAATGTTACCGGAAATTAAGTTAAAAGACTAAAAGTGTAATTTTGCCTTCTTTTTTTTTTTTTAATTTGCATATCTTTCATTTGCAACCCAGGACTTTGGTTAAGTTAGAATAGACTTATACCATCTCATCTAAACACTAATGGGTTGTTAATACTTTTTAACAAAACAACGTTTAGGTGAAATGGAATATGTCTTAAAGTTTAACTAGCACTAACCGGTGTGGACTAGAAATTGTCAACTCAACTTAAAATTGAGGAGGGAGAAAAGAGCGTGGACTAGAGTTGTCAAAAGTCAAAACGGTCTACCCAACCCGTTTAGGACCGGCCCTAATGAACTTCAGATTTTATTGGATCAGGCTAAATATGATATAGTAACATATCTGACATATGATTTGCACTTGGTCTGACTAGTAGGTTCATTGATGATCCCATGATATCTCATATGAATGCTTCAAGGGGAGTGCTAAGGTATTTGAATAGTACATTGTGCTATGTTATCATGTTTCCAAGCCCCTTAGAGCAAGACAATGAAGTCATCAAATGTTTTTCTGATGTGGATTGATGTGCATATAAGATTGACACGAGAAGCACCGCATGATATTTGTTCAAGTTATTTGGAGCATCAATTTCCTGGTGCTCAAGGAAGCAACTAGTAATAGCTCTGTCATTGTGTGGTGCATAATATATAGTTTGATCATTTGCATCTTGCCAAGCTATTTGGATTTAATTAGTGCTGGAAGAAGATTCAAGTGAAAAGTCACATCATTTTGCAGATTGACAACACGTCTTCCATAAACCTGGCCGAAAATCCTACATGGCAGGAGAAAGCATATTGAAGTTAGGTTTCACTTCTAGAGGGATTAAGTGAGTAATGGTAGGCTAAAATTGAAGCATTGTCCAAGTGAATCTCAACATGCTGATCTATTAACTAAAGGTTGAAAACATACATTTTTTGAATCTTAGGAAGAAACTACGCATTGTTCAATTGATTGAATGATTAGTAGTTGAATATAGGGAGCATGTAATTGTATAATTATATTATTGAGTAGTTAGAGTTAGTAACTAACTTGTTTGTTAAGAGTTAGTTAGTTTACTTGTTATTCAAGTAAGAGATCAGGTGCATAAATAAATACTTTAATTGTACCATACGAACTATTCAATTCACAATCAATAAAATACAAGCTATAGACTCTATTTTTTTTCTCTCAAATTAGTTCATTCTCTCTCTTTCTTCGATAATTCAGCGTGATTCATAATTTGTCATTTGATTATGATCAAATGGACGTGATTCGACACTGAGATTTTACTTGTGTTGTTAATTACATAAACGTTCCTTTACTTGGATTGTGAATCCTCCATTCTAGAAACAATTCTTAATATATGTAAGTAATTAATTTTTCTTATAATAGAGTTCATAGGGAAGTAAAATAAACTTAATTTCCTAAAAAAACCTTTATATTCTTCAAGTAATTATGAGTTATGGGTGATTTATACCCATAACTCTCGTAAAATAAACTAGTTTTGTAAATCTGTATATCTCTAGCTATGCTTTGTTTTACAAAACTTAAAATTGACCCTGTTTATCCACGTAGAAGCATAAGTCTTAAAAAATAACAAAACTCATAAAAATCTGTAGAATATATAAAAACAATTGAGCTGAAGATATTAAACAAGGGTGAGACACATGTTATTTACAACCGCGTCAAGATCTTTGATATTATAGAGGTATAGTTAGACATGGTTGACGCGGCTTCAATTGATATCATGTTGCCATTTCAACAACATAAAAATAAAAAAAAACTTTATGGCGACCCGTATCATGACAATGTGCCTTTAACTAAAATCCTTCTCATACCTTAAAAAATTCTTTTTGGATCATTGTTTTCATAGAATTGTTTTATTTTGACTCACAATGTTGTCATCAAAATTCGATAACAACTCAAATGGAAATGCAATACAAAATGTGATTAACTAGGTTCTCCAACTGGTTAATATAAAAGACGTCATAATTTATTAATCAATCAATCAATTGACCACAATTAATCACGATTATGATTTTTATTAACCTACTTTCATTCAAAATTTTAAGAGTGAGTACACACGTGTGTGATTTTTAGATATTCAAATATACATAATATTCATTAACCACAATTTATAAATTCAAATATTCACATAAAAGTAATGTTCAAAGTTGTGGTGATATATGTTGAAAGCAATCAATCATATGTTTAAACTGCGTTAACTATTTAAGTTGTTGTCAAAATGCCATTTCTCTGTCGTATAAGCAAATAAGATTTTGTGGTGTTGTGCAAATTTAGTCGGAAAAAAAAGGTAGAAAACGGATGTGTGAAATTTTGTTGCTTAAATTAGAAAAGAAAACAAAAATTGTAAGGACAGCAGAGACTAGAGATAGGTATGTAGACTGAAGATATCAAAACCTAATCACAATATCTACCGTAAAAAATAGAGACTGAAACAATCCTAAATGTTTATAATGCCTCTCGTACCAATTAAGTTGCTCAAACACAATTAGTGTACTATTACGATACATACCATACCAAAGATATTTAAAACGCACCCATTACTCTTTAATCGTGGCATGCAGCAAATACTATATGGCCATGACATTTTCTTGATTCAAATTTCATCAAACATCATAACAAATCCGAAAACACAAATCAGTACAACACAGGAATTAGTTAAAATGAAGCTAAAAACATACTAATAAACTATCTATTAATCATAAAATACATATCACCGGAATCTAGCGTAAGTGGTTGGTGCGTAGTGGTTAGGGTCGTAAATCTCAAGATACTGAGTTCAATTCATACAAAAAAATCAAGCTATTTCCTTTTTCTCACCTTGCCACCACCTTGAACTGAAGGCTTGCCTTTACCATTACCATCCACAAACTTCTTCTCTTTGTTTTCCACTTTCTTTCCGTTCCTTTGCTTTTCCAAAGTTTTATTTGCTTTCTTCTCTAAGCAATACTTGTTTTCATCATCATAGTGTTTCTCTTCAACTTCAACCACCACTTGCTTGAAACCATAGTCTTTCCCATGTTGATGAATTGGCCCAGAAGAAGCATCAGAAACCATTGAATCATCACTTTCATCATCTTCTGGATCAGCTTGATGAGTAGTTCCTTCATCATCCATGTTATCAATATCTCCATCACTATCATCTTCTATGTGGGACCCAATATACATGGTCCATCCAGATTCACTGCTTTCACATTCCTCTTCACTTCCAAAGATTTTGGATGGTTTCATCCTAAAGGCAACAACAAGGAGAATGGTTAACAAAAGAAGATAGAAAGGAAGAAACAATATATCTCTCTTAAATAGGAAAACAACAACAAATGTTTGGTTTGTTCGGACCGATGCTGCTACTGCTTTTTCGAGGTATTGTTTGTTTCGAGTCTTATGTGAACCCTTTGTCAACTTCGCTATGTTTAGTAGAGTGAATATTTATAAAATATTCTCGTTATGTGAACCCTCGTTTTACAATTGTTTTCAAGAGAATTTAAATTTAGTCTTTACAAAGTCAAACTCTTAACACCAACGTCACACTTTCTTGATCAATTCACATAACAAATATAAATTTCAAATAAGTCACTTAAAAAAAAGTGTATATCCATAATAACTTAAGGATAAGTCTTACTCACCATACCATATGATGCCACAACACCTGGAAATCTAAATACCAATTAAATTCTCTGACTTACCAAGTAGCAGCCAGCTATAGAAGCAGTCAATGAAAGTGAAATACTACAAAAAAACATAAATACAAAGAGTGTTGCTTGAATTTGAAAGGACAAAAAGGGGTGATTCATTTTTAAAGAGAAAGAAGATGCAATCATCATTAATGATTTCTCTGCACCTGTTATTAATGAGAAAGACAGATATATTTAAATGCATATTGGTAGATTGCAACAGGGCTATATGGTAAACAAAAACTAAAGAGAATATATATAAGACCTATAGTTTAAGAGGACTTATTCATTACCTTATTTAGGTCTCAAACCCCTTTAATTCTTTTGTCTCGTCGAAAGAAACAAGATGACTTTTTTCACTTCTATGAAAAACTGCAAAATCCAACGGGAGAGTGGAGTTACTAAATTTAACTGCAAAGATGACTTATTGGTTGTTGTTGGATTGGAGCAACCAAGTTACTGTGATATCATACCTCAGTTTCTTTTTCCTATATAGAATTACACGACAAATAAGATTCCACATTTTTGTTTTTGTTTTTCCATTTGTACTTAAGGCACGGTCAGCCCTAAATGTGGATATTTCTTTCAACTACTATAATTTAAATCTTTGTTCGTCACATTGTGAGTGACTCGTCTATAACACTTTTTATAACCAATATTTTTTTTTGTGATCGTATGTATCGTGGAAATTGATTTTTATATACAATTAGTTTCATATTAATCAGATTATAACGTTGTTATTGAAGTTGTATCTGAGTTTTTGTTAATGTATACCTCGATACAAGCCAATTTAACATTTGCCTTTATGTTTATTGGGAGTGCTTGGTTTGGATAATGACAAAAAATTATCTCTCTCTATATATATATGTGTGTGACTAAGAAAATTTAACTCGTTTCATTAATAACAACAGTAACAATGTCATATGATCATGAACGTGAGAACTAACATAAGATAATGTCACACTTAGCATATGGACAACACTATTTACTTATCTTCTAATGAAACTTATCTTAAAGTTTTGGTAGATTGTAAGTGAAGTTTTACAAATATCAAGAATAGCGCGAACATGGAATTGGTGTTGAGTCTCCTAGCAATGTCATCAACAACTTGTTTGCAATCAAGTTTGATAGACACTTTAGATAAACGCATACTGTCAAGACATTTTATCGCCTCCTCCTGTTCAACATAAAATGTGCATTGTTTAAAAAATAAAATATCAAATCAATTGGACTAAAATTGATAAGGTAGGGAACTAAATTGACAACAACTTATAAGTTTAAAGACTAAATTACTACCTTATAAGGTAGATATTTACTATACACATGTGTTTGATTATTATTTTTTAACAACAAAATTTATTAATAATCAAGACCTTGCATAAAACGAACAATATCCGACGAAAGAAAAACAGCAAACAAAAAGCACAATATATAGGTGGAGAAAAAGAAAAAGAAAAACTCATACACCTCAAACATTAAAACATCAATAAACTAACAATATGTATGTCTATCTTCTATCAAATATCAACTAGCCTGTGAGAGCAATGTGTGTTTTTTGTCTCCTCACATGCAATGTAATAGCGATAAAGTTGCATCGGCTACATTTATGTACAACAATTCTATTCTACGTAATAGTATCAAGGAAAAGGACAGAGTCACATAGACTCATTTTGACACACACATTGAAAACAGGTACTGTTAGGTGAAGAAGTAATTAAATAGGTGTTTGAATTTTACCATGCATAAGTTAGGAGTTGACGTTTGAAAGGACATTTTAACTCAATATGCAAATTAACTCAGCACATGGTTCACGACCTTCTGTCACATAGAACAAATGTATATGGTGGAAGGGAAATGCTTGGTTGAAATTTTTGTTAATCTGCTACAACCACAGTATTCTAATTTACAAGAACACTTTTTGGCAGTTAACAAGGATGCAGTCCCCTACCTTATTTAATTAAATGAGTTTTCAAGCCACATGTGAGGGACATATAGTTATGCAGTGATGAAATTTAAGAGGAACCATTCATTTTTTGTTTCATAAGAGAGTGAAACAAAATTAAATTATATATGGGTGAGTTTGATATGATGTGTATATATAGAGATTGTGCAAGTATACAATTCACATTCCAAGTAAAAGTTACAGTACAGTTTTTTCACAATGCAATACAATTTTTTTTTCTTTCCATTTACTGTTTGGGGATGCATGCACCACAAGTAGTTTTGAACTATATAATATATGGAAGAAGAAGATCAGAGAAAATGATGAAAGAGAAGGTTCAAGAAGAGAAAAGGACGAAGTTGTTATAGAGAGAAAAATTGGGTGGGTATTAACAAGGATATATTTGTGAGCTTATAGAAATTCTCATTATCATAAAATTGGGTGGGTATTATAATATATAGTTGCCATAATTACAATTTTGATCCTCATATTTTTACCATTTTGTGGATTTGGTCTCCAATTATAAAATATGATAGTTTTGGTCCTTTCATCACATTTTTAAACTAATAATTCATGATATGATATGTTTTAAATGATGTGATATATAATCCGATGAAGGACAAAGATTAAAATCAACAAAATTGTAAGAATATTTTTAAAAAAAACTTCATTTAAATCATGTATATATCACCATATTTTAAATCAAATATTTGATGAAAAGATCAAAATTGTCAAATTTTAAAATATGAGATCAATTATACAAAATAGTGAAAATAGTCTTGGAGATCACTATTTTGTAGAATTGATCTCCTCTTTTAAAACATATTTTGTAGAATTCTCAAAGCTACTCCCTCCAGTCATATTTAGAATTAAAAAACAACGTTTTAGTTTCATTGAATGACTAATGTATTTGACCAATATATATACAAAATACATTAAATATTCAATGAACCTAAAAAAATG
>Ga0099826_10002781_pt1 | contig 11496 bp, 6 predicted proteins | sample Mtrugardesep15_FD_76830 | JGI IMG/M metagenome (GOLD analysis project Ga0099826, IMG submission 76830) | Root nodule microbial communities of legume samples collected from California, USA - M. trunc garden sep15 | ecosystem: Host-associated > Plants > Roots > Nodule | place: USA: California...
ATTTTTTGACGATCAAGTTTCAGAACCGACAATTAAGACGAAACAATTGCATAGAGCCAGGGTAAAACCATTCTATATATTCTCTTATTATAACTAAAATGTTCAGTGTTTAAATCACATGAAGCATTTTATTCAACAAAATAAAAAAAACGGAAACCAAATCAACAAATTTTTTTGCTCTAAGATCACGATGCTAATGTTGTACTTTGGCAACTATCAACAGTGCAAGCCAAGATGTCCCTATAATCCCTTGATATCTTAAAAGAGTCATAAACTTGTCCATCACTACTCTTCTTGTACTCTAACAACAAGTTTGAATGGTCAAATGCCGTTAGCTTCACAAATCCAAAGTCATGGTCTTTGAAGATACTCCATGTCGTATTTATGGGGGCAAAGTCAGCTAGGGCTGCACCTCCTCCCCCAACCACCACATGTATTGTCCCATTCAAGGAGCCCTTGTAATTGTGCTTCTCTTTATCAGTGCATATATTCTGAAGGACGAAGAGATAATGATAGTTAATTTCTATGTCAAATGAGAAAAGCAAACAATAAAGTGAAGACGGGCGAATCATTAATTTAGGATATGAAGTTGTATGAGTCAGACAATTTGGTCTCTGAAATGAACCAAAATTCAAAATAATTTCCAAAAGTAGAAATTCTCAACCACATTAGCCCCTCTGGAACAATTTCAGGGACTGAATTGACCGACCTAAAAGAACTAATGTAATCGAGAATCTATAATTTCAGGGACCATTTTGAAATGCTGTAAATTTCAAGGAATAGATTGTCTTTAACAGAATAAATTGACATTCACTCTAATTAACTACTTCAAATCCACAATATATCTTTGATGAGCAAATTAATTGTCAAAAAATGACCAACAAGAGAAGGATTAGAAGAATTGTATTCCCAAAAGATGAAAGGCTATGCCATAACATGTAAGTTAGAGCCAATTACATGGAAGTGAAGGAACACAAACAAATCTGTTCATCTCTGAAATTAGAGAAATACCTGATAAATTGGGCATGATCTTTCATAGTTATGGACATGTCCATACATGGCTACGTCGACCTTATACTTTTGCCAGAGGCTTTGAAGGTCCTCTCGTCCCATTGGTTCTTCAAACGAGCCTTCTGCAACATAGAAATCGGCAGAAGAATAACCAAGTACCCTATGTGCAAGGAATATCAACCATGGCTGTTTTTGTCTGTCAACGGATGCTAGGCACTTTTCGATGAACTCGTACTGTTCTGTTCCTTTTCTCCAATCAAGTTCTGTGTGAGCTATGCAGAATCTGAACATGCCATAGTCAACAGAGTACCTGACAAAGTAATGTTTTTTCTTAACAGCGAAACAAATTTTAACGAAAAAGGATAGAAATAAGTACAAGTGGTACTAAATTCCCGCTAAGAAATTACGTACAAGGAGTACTCTTACCTAAAAGAACAAACAAAACCACAACACCCACGACTCACCTTTCCAAACAAAGAATAGGAAAAGAATACCATTCATAAAAAAGGCAAGGATCTCCCAAATACCCCCCAAGACACTCGTTTGATGTCTTCAACCACGTCACCCACTTTCGGAATAGAATCATTAAAAATCTTATCATTCATTGCTTTCCAAATAAGCCAAAGAGTTGATGTTTTGAGCAAATAAAGTAGATACATGCATTCATCCGCAGGAAGGTTACAAAAGTGAATTTAATAAACAAGGTTAAAATTTTAGACACATTGTACCAGAATTTTTCACGGTTCTCGGCAGGAACATAAAACATGGTTTGAGCCAATACACCACATTCACCTCCTGAATCCAAGGTTCCATAAAATGATCCACTTCCTGGCCAGTCACGTTCATGATTGCCACTAAAAGCACATAACATAAAGCAAAAAAAATTAAGAGAATGGGGAGAAATTGTAAACATACAAAAATCAGCAAATGTGTAACATGAAAGACCTTGCTGTCATATATGGAACTTTTGATGCAATTGGTTCAATCTGTGCAGTAAACTGATCCCATTGTGAAAGGTATCCATTAGCATAGCATAAATCACCAATGTGGAAGACGATGTCTATGTCCTTCAAGTCTTGAATAATCTGATATGTAGTATTGAGTGACCCAGGCTGGAAATTATTGTACTCATTGGAGCCATCAGCTTCTGCCTATGCATCCGAAAATAAAACGAGGAGTTGAGATGCCATTAATTTAAATCATAAACAAGAACAATGACATGTTTTCTGGGTATGATGTATTGACAATGCAAATATATTACATTCATTTAACTAGGGTCTGTTTGGATTGGCTTAGTTAAGTTTATCAACTGACATAAGCACGTCTGAGACTGCTTGGGAAAGCTTATGGAAACAGCTTATGACATGTCCAGAAGCTGTTTTTAGCTTATTTCCATAAGCTCTCCAGGACAGTTTTTGAAAACATCTTATAGCTTGTACAAAACAGTTCGACGTCATTTTATCTTTTATTATACAAATATCTTATAGATTATCACTTAAATGATAGAAGTTTATGCTAATAGCGCTTAACTAAGCTGCTTATCAAAACAAGACCCTAATACAAAGACCCAGGAGAATAGAATAAATATAACGGGAGTAACCTTGGGAGGTCAAATGAAGCTTATGCACATATATATGTTTCTACAAAATGTATTTTCAGTGTTACGGACATGGTTAGAGTTTGATCCTCCCTGAGAAAAAAGAAAGAATATTACCTTTCCCATATCACCAAATATGACCACACGTTGTACAGAATTTTGACCAGGATAAGGAGATGATTTAAACTGATACTCTTGACTCCAAATAGTTGTACCATTAACTAATCTATGTCCCAGCTTGTATGTGTACCTGCAATTAAAAACAAAATTGCAAGACGAGGGATCATTGTACAGTGAACTGCTGCTCATGAAATCTCAATGTGTTCCTTATTGTCACCAATCACAGGTCATTATTTGAACCGCAAGTACAAAGTAATATGGTGCTTGGATTCTTATAAACAAGGCATAATGCAGAAAAGGTGTGCATTTGGTGTCAAACTCTTTTAATAAAATTGCATACATATCTCTTGATTCATTGATAGTGGTGATCTCTAAGAAAATTTGACTTTGCTAAGCCTTCCCGCTTCCACGACAACCAATTAGAAGATATTGCAGATATCAAAATTTGAACAATGAAATTTGTTTTTTCACTCTTCAGTTACCCATCAACATGTAGTTTTGTTTACCATTTCTATTTGCTCATATGCTAGAGGGTTTACATTCATTAGCATTTACTATTCAGCTATTGTTTCTAGCAATTAGAAGGAATTCCAAACGTCAAAATTTCAGAAACAATATTCTTGTTTTAATTCAACGTAGTTATCTTTCAGCATGTAGATCTATTTACCACTTCTATATTCTGATACCTTGGAATTGCACCCGTTACTCTGTTGGAACTATGCAGTCGAAGAAATTCCTGTCAGTCAATTTTTACATCTACTGTTATGTCCTACATGTATTCATGAAAATAAACTGATTTTATTTTGGTCATGTCTAAAATATCTATGTTTGAAAGGTGCCCTCAAGCTCTAAATGAACTTTTCTGAATGTTGGTTTGTAGAATGCCAATATGTATATATAAGTATTTCAGTGGATCGGTAGACAAACAAGAAAAGAAAATATTAGACATGAGTTCAATAGAAAAAAAGTTGGAGTAACCCATATTCAGGAATAGATGGTCATACTCGCTTAAGTTAAGATTGTCAGTTCATATGAGTAGAAGACCACAAAGGCCCAAGTAAGACGGATTAATGTTGTATCATGATAGGTATGTAAGATAAGAGACTTAGCCAGTAGATTAAGATGAGATGGATAAAAGAAATAAATAAGGTGTGTTGTTTATAAGTAGGTATAGGACTTGAGAGGAAGAGTTGGGCATTCGGTGAGAATCATAATTGGGATTTGGGTTTGTCCTCGATCTGTCGAATATCAAAGGAACTTGCATACTTTCTGCACGCTATTTCTCTACATTCAATTAAAAGCACATTCTTAATGAGTCAGATCCTGACGATTGATATCAGAGCTCTAATCTTGGAGCTGTACAGGGTCATGTCAGCATAAAAAAAGTGTCTGCAAAAATGATTCCAAAATTTGATGGAAGGATTTGTTACTTGGAAGGATCAATGCATAGCAGAATTTTAAGGAAAATAAAATACATGGAGAGACAAAGCTAATATGATTTGCTACAATGCATTGAGGGGAGAAGCTCCAGAATGGTGGTTACTTGGAAGCAGAGAAATCAAAATGCATCATGGTGGATTTAATCTTTACACGATAAGGAGTCGGTCAATCAAAAAAAACCTATCAAAGTTTCTCAAAGAAAAGGGAATTGTTCATGAACAAGCATGAAGGTATCATAAAGAAATAAATCTCCATCTTAATTCCACCAAGATGTGACACAGTAATGGGAGGAATTAATTGTGCAAGTTGAAAAGGGTTTTACGTGAATTGAAGCACCCGTGCTTGGTTTGAAAGGTTCACTAGGACTATGGTGTCATTGGTGTAACGAATATCGAGGCCTAACTCATCCATACAAAACCAGCTTGTATGGTGAGGAGTGCCTCCTCTTTATAAACTCTTCTCAAGAATCCTATCTATCCGATGTGGGACTAAATCCCCTCGAGTGTTGGCCGCTAACAATTGGTATTTAAATAGAGCCAAAGCAACATTATGTATGTGACTCCTAGAACATTCACAAGAAGGTGAATTCACTGTTCTTTTTGTCTGTATGGATGGTGTAATTGTATCTACTGATGATGTTGAGAAACTGGTCTTGAAAAATAAATTAGGCTCATTTTGGAATGAAAGATCATAGAAAATTGAAACAATTTCTTGGGATGTACAATGCCTACTCTAGACAAGGTATCCTTATATCCCAAAGGAAAGTTTTTCTTCATCTGATAAAGAAATTGGTAAATTGGGTTGAAGAGTGGTGTAGAGAGCTCATTGTGGAGAAAGACAAATATTAAGACTTGTAAGGAAGTCACTATACCTAGAAAACATAAACAAAAAAAAAACATAGCATATGCAGTTAATGTGGTCAAAGAGTTATACTAGAAGTTCTTATTTGGCACTGCTTTTCATATTTTTGGTTAATAAAATAGTTTCCCGTTTCTTTAGTTTAGGATAACACTTAATAGAATTTATGTGCAGTAGTCTATAAATTTTTTATGTCTTTGTACAAAATCAATCAATTCTTTTTGAACAAGAAAATCAATCAATTCTTAAATGATATTCAGTCAATTTTCTCTCTTCAATTCATTGCAATCCAGTGGCCTTCAGTAATTATTCCAGTATATATTTATGCTGAAATTTATGTTGTAAAAAGTAATATTCAATTAATTGGGTTTGATTTAAAGAAAAAGAAAGGAATATTACAACATACTCTTTATTTGGCCACAACTCCTTCAGAAAACTAGTGTGTATGTATCCTGGGTCACGCCATCCAACAGTCCTTGCCGGTGCACCTATATATATGTACGTATAGATGATTAATGAATAAGATTCATAATGTTGTCAATTGCACTCTTTCCCCTTTGTAAATGAAATTTGCGATTACATATTTTGCAAATTTCAACATTATCAATAATCAATATTATCACCACAAAAAAATAACAAAAAATTTGCATACCGCACATGGTGTTGCGATCGAAAGTCAATGTCCCCGCAGGAGATTGCACAAGTTTCCCTTCTTTTCGACCCCATTCAACAAAAGGCTCAGCATCACTGATCCCATATCCGCTTGTCCATGTTACAGTAATCTGTTACACATTGCAATAAAAAAAAAAATTATAATCCCATATATTCTTTATTCACACACACATATTTATATGTGTGCATTTATTGACGAATATCATTCAAAAGAAAGATTTCAAGCTGGGATGAGAAGAAACATCGTTTGCACTGAAATGCTATAGGAATGACAAGCAGAGCTGGAAAAAGAAAATGCAGATTCGACATTTACAAATATAAAGGGCTCTTAAACTTACTTCATCCCATGTTTTGCCTTGTGCTAATCTAGGATATACTGGAGCATTTGGATTGATGAATGATACTTTATTTGACACAGCAACGAGTTTTGGCTGTCAAAATTAATTTGAGAAAGATCAAGTTCCCACGAAGATATTTGTCAATAATGTATGTTTGAACAATGAAATTAGAGTGTAGAGTTTATATGAAAGTACATTTGTTAATCCACCGGTGAAGAGAGCAAATGAGAAATCAGATCGCTGATTAATCAACTGAAGCTTCAAGGAACCTTTCCCTGTGTTCTTGTAATTGTCGCTGGAGAAATTGGCATACTGAAACTGAAATAAGAAACATAAAAGGGGATGATTTAGTGTCAAACTTGTAACCTTTTCAAGTCTTTTTTTATCTACGGATATTGTGGCGCACACACACACGAACCTTAATAGGTGCAGAACACAGGAATGGAGGATTGACAAGTCTGTTGTCAGCAGGGCAAATAGAAGAACTGGAAATTTTGAAACATTCAACAACTCCCAATTAATTCAACTAAACTTGTGATATGTAATACAATATTAATTAGTGTATGTTTGGGGAGATTTTGTTGAAGCTCCAAAGTGCAGCTTTTGCCAAAACCACGGTGTCATGCTGAAGATGATGTGAAGGGAAGGGGGGTACCTGAAGTTTGCAGGAGAGAAGACCCCAATCCAGTCATGTATTGATGGATTTGGATTATTATATTTGAGTGTGACCCATTCTGTATTTTGTCCCTAAAGAAAACATTGACTATTATCATATTATGTTTGATTTAAAAAAGTACGTAAGTAGGTAAGGGGTTACTACCTTGAAGCCAAGTAGATTAGGAGTGGCTTTGATAGAAGCGTCTGGATGAAGAGCAAAAAGGGTATTCTGAATAGCAACTTTTGAGAGTGGTTGATGCAAATCATGAGACACCACCAAGATTACTAAAACTAACAAAGTAGTAAATAACAGCAGCATTCTTAACTTCTTTTCTTCTTCTTCTTGAATGCAATGATAATGAAAAAAATGAAACAATAAAGTGAGATTCAAACAATATTATTATAATTATGATAAATTTGAAATAGAAAATTGAAAATGAACCTGAGATAGAGATGAATGCAAGTTGAATGGAACGTGCAGTGGCAGACAGCTTTGCTGGGAGTAGTAGAAGAAAAGCGACGGATAGACAGCTTCATTGATTAATTAATTACTCCCTTCCGTTCCTTTATACAAAATACAAAATTGAGAATTATTTTGATCATTTTTATAAGAAACATTGATCAATTTTAAAGGGTGTTTAAAGCTAAATTTTATTTGTGCCCTTATTTATTATGAGAGAATATTAAAAATAAGTAAGTTGATGGAATCAAGAGTAATTATTTAGAGGTATCCATGGAAAAAATTTAAATGTATAGGTGTATTAAATAAAGATAACTATTTTCAATGTATTCTCTTGGTCTTTGATGATTTGTGTCTTTTGTTTTTTTTATAAAGGACCGGAGGGAGTATTATTAAATAATAAAATATGTTAACTCGATTCGATTAGCAACGTGAAGTAAGGGAGGGATATTCAAATTTCAGAGGTTGGAAAGAATATGTTGAGAATCATTCTCTCTCGGCTACACCCACTTTCCCTAAAATAGCCTTTGCAAATGCTGTCACCCCCAAGATATGCCACGACTACGGTATGTGTGGATGGATTAAGATTTCACTTTTTTATTGGATGCATTTTAAAAATTGTAAATAGTACTCACAATGATTTCATCAAAGAACGTAGATATTCTTTTGTCAACCAAAAAAAAGACCGTGGATTTTTTTTAAAGGAAAGACCTTGGATTTATTAGAGAGAATTTTAAAAATATAATGTTTTTAATCTGTGTTTTAAAGCCCGAATCGGTCCAACCAGAAAACAAAGGGGTTTGCGGTTTGGTTTGATTACAGGATCATATATGCAATCAATCCATCGAAACCTGAAGTGACTCGGACGGATCGACGATCCAACCAATGAACCGCTTTAACCCGCGTCAAACCAAACAAATTTAATGCTTAAAAGAAATTTTATAAAAAATGTATCCATCTCGAGATCAAAACCTATTCATCTCTTACTCTTACCACTCAACCAAGATCACTTGATTGTTAATAATACATCTATGTAATATATATTTAATCCTTTCATAAAAAAAACAAGGCTAAATTGCATTTTTGCTCCCTTAACTATTTAGATAGTATCGGTTTGGTACCCTAACTAAAATTTGATTTATTTTGGTCCCTTAACTTCTCTCTGTTACACATTTTGGTTCATTTCGTTAGTTTTAATTCAAAAACGTTAGATTTTCTTCATCTTCTTCTCCTCTTTTTCATCTTCATATCATCTCCATCAACATTCAACAACAAGAATCCCATAAAAATTCCAGAAGAAAATGAAGAAAACCTAACGTTTTTGAATTAAAACTAACGGAAAAGACCAAAATATATAATGAAGAGAAGTTAAGAAACCAAAATAAATCAAATTTTAGTTAGGGAACCAAACCGATACTAATTAAATAGTTAAGGGAACAAAAAAAAATTTAACCAAAAAAAAAATACAAATTAATAAACTAATATCTATCTATATTGCCCCTTTTTTTTTTCTTTAACAATGTTTTTTTTTTCTTTTCAAAAGCTCAGCAACCTTTTTTTTATTTCTTTTTTTCTTTTCCTAACCACAACTATCTTTTTCTTTAAATGTAAAGTTAACTATTTATTTCGTTCTTTACATTTATCCGTAGCTTTCCTGGGGTTGCAGAGGGTTTGGGTGGGGTCCGCTGACTCCTCTTTTTCAACCTGGCTTCTGGGGTTTTTCTTTGTGCTCTTTATTTTTGCAGGTGTTTTGCAGGTGTGGGGTTGTTTCGCTTAGAGGATTCTGCTTGCTTTTGGTCATCTTTTTGTGTTGTTGTAGGTGGTTTGGTGGTGCCTCCCTGGGTTTCTTGTAGTTCGGGTTGGGGCTTTATTGTATTTCTGGGGGTGTTTATTTTATTTCTTTGTTTTACGAGAATCATTGGATAACATGGAGGTGTTTCTTGTACTGTTTCGTTTTCTTTTATATATATTGAAAAATATTGTTAATTTTTTAATATATGACTTTTTATTGATATTTTTATTAAATTTCATTGTTATGAAGTTTAAGTCATAATTTTTTTTATATAGAATGGGCTAATAATCATGTCAGTGACTCACTGGTCCGACCAACAACCCAATGACCTAGTGACTTGGTCGGGTCAATCACTGGTCTATATTTTAAAACACTGTTTCTAACACTCCTCATGAAAGTTTTATATATAGGATTAAAAAAATTGTTTTTTAACCTTTGGTTCATAAAAAAATGACTAGGGATATACACAGGTTGTTTAGTTTTAGTCAAACTTGTTATATCAAATTTAGTTGGTTTGGGTTGGGTAAAAGACCCATATTTAAACCAAACAACTTACAAGTTTGAATGGATGATTTAGGTTGCACTCAGATTTATACGAGTTGGTTCGATTAGGTGATCAGGTTAAATAAGTCACTTCATTTAAAAAAAAAAGTTTAAACAAATCACTCAACTCATGAAATACCTCTAAAAATAACCATAATAATTTGAAATTCAATGAAAGATGAGTAAAGCTAAACAGATTTGTTCATTTTACAATATTAAAACATATATTAATAGAAGCATTTGGATAAATCTCGATGTCCTGATGGTTTCAACGGTGCTTTCTATCAAGGGTTTTGGGACCTTTCCGGTGATGAAATTGTTGCAGCTATGCACTTTAGTTGAATTGAGGTTATTTCCCAACAACGTTAAATCAAAATGATACTAATATTTGTCCGATGCCAAAGTGTGATAATCCTACTTCCATGAAAGAATTGTGACCTATATTAGCCAATCATTTATGCATTAGCTTTAATTGTATATACGTGTGGAAAAAATTCTTTCTTTGTATATAAATTGAATTGATGGTTTAAATACTCTATGATGAGTTTATTTGTGCAGAAATTGTCACTACTGCTTAGACGCGGATTGGGAGTTTTTCTGCAGAAGTCATCACTACTGTTTCGACATTCATTTGTGTTCAAAAATCTTACAAAGGTATTTCCTCCCATTCTAAAATGCAGTATGAAATTAGTTTGTACAAGGTTTTAACATTTAGTTTTTAGTGGAAATAGAGGGTTTTAAACTTCCAATCTGGACTTGCTAGTTACTTTCCACATTGCAATGTTTTTTGGAACTTTAATCGTGTCCTCTACTATTTTTATTCGTTAAAGTTTTGCATTGTTGTCATTTCCTTTTTTACAATCTTCGTTTCCTATTTGTCCTTTTCTTTAAGATCTCTCAATACCTTACAGCAACCACTTTGTTACGTTACATGTTTAATATGCTTGACTGAAACGGATTGAACCTAACTCTACCTTAAAACCATGGCTCAAAGGCGAGGATTGTCCAATCCTATATAAATCCTCACACCGGGTTCATGACTTCCAATGTGAGACTCCAAGTTGGGTTCATGAAGTCCTTCTTGCACATGGAAGTCGGTAACATTGAGTTTGTCGCCGATTGTGTGCTTGCCTCAAAGTTGTGATTTTATCTCAAATTTGTTAGTAGACTTTTCCATTTAAAACAAAAATAGCTACATTTGATAGATCCTAAAAGTTGAAACAGATATAATCTCTGGAAGAAAGAGGAAAAACAAAGGAAAATAAGCCAAATCTATAATGAGTACAGATATTGGAATTCACACTTTAAAACAAAGTTCAAAATTAAAGTTTACAACCAAACTTTAAGAGCAAGAAATGTAGCAGAAGACCTTGTTTTTTAGAAGGGTGTACAAATGGTTATCCAAACTGAACCAAACTAGATTTATAGATACAATTTGGATCAAAAAACTACTTTCACAAAATAAATGGATTTTTTTAAAACCGGTTCGATACAGTTCAGTCCAGTTCAAAACCGGTTCATGCTACCTGAACCGGATTTTTTACTTGAACCGTTTTTTTTTAAATTGAAATGTCTTGATTTCCCATGCGTAAAAAAATGATTATAACCGACAATATGATGGTTATTTAGTGTCTTTAGATCTTGTAATAACACAATCTTTATCTACTTGACATTAAATTCAACTTCAGAAACAACTGAACTACAAAATCGCTGCAAGAACCAACGAAACAGGACAATTCAGCACTTGAATCACATGGAACCACAATCACATATTACAAAATAGAATGCATAATTGTCTCAAGAACACATAATGTCAAACATCTCCATAAACATAACTATTAAAAATATAATAATGGATATCATATGTAAAACTTGACAATAATCCAAGTCAAACAGGAACAGAAATGCCCTTCTTGCTCATGCTATCCAAAACATCATTGAGAGCGTGACATAGACCAACAATCTGCAAGAGGAAACCATCATTAGGTTTTACGAGATTGAAGATGAA
>Ga0099826_10002782_pt1 | contig 11496 bp, 7 predicted proteins | sample Mtrugardesep15_FD_76830 | JGI IMG/M metagenome (GOLD analysis project Ga0099826, IMG submission 76830) | Root nodule microbial communities of legume samples collected from California, USA - M. trunc garden sep15 | ecosystem: Host-associated > Plants > Roots > Nodule | place: USA: California...
ATTCGAACAGGTTTCGGTGGAGTGCTGCGCAACCATTCCGGCACCTACATATCAGGCTTTTCAGGTTATATAAACAGCCCTACGGACATTCTGTTTACGGAACTCGCGACACTTTATGAAGGCTTAAAATTAGCTATCAGCTTAAATTTTGAGGAAGTGGTTTGCTATTCAGATTCTCTCCTCACAGTCAACCTCATCAAGGAAGATATCTGTCGGTACCATGTTTATGCAGTTCTTTTTCAGAACATCAAAGACCTCAAGAGCTCTCGAAATTTCTCTCTTGAGCATTCGCTTAGAGAAGGTAACCAATGCGCAGATTATATGGCCAAACTTGGAGCTTCTACTGATGATATTTTCACTGTTCACTCTTCGCCTCCGGAGCTTCTTATCCCGCTGTTGGGGAAGGATGAGATAGGCTCTATTTTGGAAGACATGTTAGGGACTAAAATATCAAAGACATGTTAAAATTATGTCTATTAAGGACAAAAAATGAAACATAATATTTTGGAAGGATGAAATTATCCTGCTTTTATTGTTAGGGACTAAAATCAAAATTCACTATAGTTATAGGAATGAAAAACTTATTTAACATCCTTTTTATTAACTTATTTTCAATTACATCTATAGCCTTTTTGAAAATTTAATATGGTTCGTCAACAAATTTGAAGATTTGTTTCGTATTAAATTTTTTAAATAAATAATTGAACATATCTTTAAATGTTCAAAATTTGAAGATTTTAAATTTTTTAAATAAATTTAATATGGTTCTCTAAAGAAATATATACTAGTATTACCTAATGTCAAAATGGCTTCATGTTTTGCAAAATCTTAAGCCGCAGCTCGATTCACTGTTTCAATCTCAACCTAGATAAACGCTAGGTTCATTTGTTGCGTTTTATTTTTTTCCTTTTCTTTTTTTGTGGTTGTCTCTATTCTTGTAAGTTATAATCGCTGCTAAATATCATTATCCAATTTCCACGTCCAGGTGGGGAACAATAATCATTGTTCACTCTCAACTGTGATTTCCTTGATTAATCAATTGAAGCCATATGTCCATTTTCACATTATTATCATCATAAGGTATCTTATTGAATCATCTTATATGCAGCGTTTCCCCTCTTTATCTTGTTTTATTGTCTGGACGAATTATACAAACAAATCATATTCATATAATAATCATCTATTATTGCCGTTGACTACATATTTCTTGAGGCATCAATACTTTTTACAACTTTCTCCCATCCTTATCATTGTACTGAATTGATAATTTCAGTTATAACAGTATCTACATGCTTTATTTGACATAATACAGTTTTCAGCAGCTTTTTTACAAATTATATATACTGCAGTGACATTATGAGTTTGTCTTGTCATTTAATGGTAACAGATTAATTTTCTTTGGCAAAATAATTTATTATCCATCCACAAGTTCATACAATTACAAGTAAATGAGTTTGTAAAGTTACAAATACTTGGATCCAGCACTTAGAAAATGAAAGTCAATTGATCTGACAATAACATAATGATTCTTCTAAGTTCTAAACAATGAGTTCCCAAACATATTCAAACCACTGATCTAATAACTTCTCCTCAATCACTGTAAACTGATAAAGTTTTTTTTTGTTAAGTTAGAAATCAAATATATAAAGAATGTTCATTCATGAATGTGTATCTTTCACAGTTGCCATTCCATTAAAATACTACAAAAGGAAGCTAGGTTCTAAGCCTGAGTTTCTGGTTCTTGACAATGTTCCGATTTGAAAATTGGAGATATTTATCTCGCTGATGCTGCATCACAAATATCAAAATACGGTCTACGAAAATAATATATAGTTGGAGCCAAAAAGCAATGAGATAGTACCAGCTTATGGTGGACTGCATACCCTAGATGTTAAGGTAATAGTGACCTCTCTTTTCTCACACCCTTTTCAGAATATATAGTTAGTTAAGAGTTTGTTAATATGTTCTATGATCAATTTATCAATTATTTAGTAATATGGTATCAGAGCCAGATTAACCTTCTCAATTTGCATATTGTTGACTTGTCTCTTATCCTCGTTTCTTTGGCAGCCTGTAACTTGTCTATTACCAAGTGATGTTTTTTATTTTTGAGAAATATTTGGTGCTTCGCAATGGTAAACCACTGCTTTTACCATAAAATGAGCTAGTTAGATCAAGAAGTGTTCACAAAAGGATCAATGTTGAAAGAAACAAAGCAACACTAATGCAAAATGGAGCAGTTATACATTGATATGTGCACAGTAACACAAGTTCTTATCAAACAACTGAGATTGCAAATGTGTGCTTAAAATTAATCTGGTTGGCACATTTCAGTGGATTGTTGCATGCTCCAAGTATCACTCGAGCTGAAATTACTTCTGTCAGTGAAACTCGTTTTGTTAATGAGATTGTTAAAGTTCTTGTGGGGAAATAAGCATTTCCGATAACGTCTATTTAGGTAATGGATTTCATACTTTAACTTGGTATTTGGTAAAAAAAAATTTTTAAGGAAACTTTAACTTAATCAATTGTTGAGTGCACTTTGATTGTTACCGTTTCTTAAGGGTATTTAATTAATAAGTATAAACTATCCAATTCGAAGAGAAAATTGAATTTCACACATTCGAATTTCAAAATCCGGATGTGTAAAAGTCTTGAAAAATGTATTTTATACATGGATTTTGAAATTTGAATATGTTAAAAATTCTGAATTTGCACTTTGTCACTATAGGAGTTTGAACTATATATATGGCGCCTTCGAACTCTAAAATCAAGATGTGTAAAATTGACATATAAATCAATTTGGGGGGCGCACGAGATGTACAGGGGTGGAAGAAAAATTTCACGTCGTTGTGTCATAGATTTAACTTGAAAAAAGGCTAAACACATCCAGGATTAAACCCAACCAAATTCAAAAGAGACATAAACAAAAGTACACCTACGCAAGCTCTTGCTAAAGTTCTAGTTGGTAATAACAGCATCCACACTAAAAATCTTCCATTTGGGTACCTTTGTGGCTCAAACAAGTATACTTCCGAGGAGGTGATCAAAATGTGTGCAAGTGTGAGTAAATTTCAAAATATTGCTACTCTAATACAATTTAGCAATAATAATGCATGGTAATAATTCAAAAAGAGGATCAAGTAATACGCTGACTTCATCTATCTATGTAGTATTGTTGGAACAAGAGTTAAAAAACATAGTGTTCCAACAAGTATTAATCTATTTGACGCGTCTTTACTACTTTGGGATGCTAATTCTTAATTGTGCTGGAACAGGAGCCAGTTGGTTCCTTTCTCCTATGAAATTCAGGGCGAGAAAGATGACAAGATATCCGCTGTCTGTGCATGAAATTCAGGGCGAGAAAGACGACAAGATATTCGCTGACTGTGTTGATGATCCCGAGTATATGCATTACAATGATATCAAGGAGCTCCTTCCACATCGTTTAGTTGAAATCCGTCGTTTTAAAGATTATATCCTTCCGAAAATTTCAAATGCCGTTGTTTGGTAGATACTTTTGTTTTTCCGTATCACTACTAACTACATTGAAATATATAGATTTTTCTTTTAGTGCAGTATATATACGATACCTTCGTGTTTCCTTAATAAAAGGAACTCGACAAGAAGAATGAGAACAAGGAAGTTGCAGTAGACGACTTTCTTCCTTCCTCATCTGCATATGAGGCAATCGAGCATTCCATGTAAGTAACATTGATCTGACTCGTACACAATTAACTATTCAGTTTTTTTTTTTTGTTTTCTTCTAATGATGTAACCCACTTGGCTTTTTGCTGTTGTGTTATAGGACAAATAAGACAATGTGAACTTAATGATCCATATTCAATTGTTGCTGCAAGTTGAATGTGAAACCTGCATATGTATCACATTACTTTTCTTCAAAATCAGCACCTCAAGCTACACATTAGCTTTACTATTCCAAAGAAAAATTCACCCTTGCATTTTTATGTATCCCACCCATTTTTACCAACACACAATAGTCCTTCAATGTATTTAAGTTCCAAAATAGTCATCGATTATGCACTCCATTAGTCAAATAGTCCCTCAATACTGACAATTATATTTTCACAAATAAAATTATTAAAATGTTTTGTGGAGAAACATGTGTTTTTTAATTGTCAAAAATAAAAATATTCTACAACTTTAAGAAAAAAAATGAAAGTGGGGGCAACGCCACCAATTACCTACACATACATTGATCCCTATTTTAGCATGTTCTGATGTGTTACGATAAAGTTGATTTCTCTTCTCAAATTCATTCTTACTTGAAACTGGAATTTGATGTTTTTCCATCTATTTTTTCCTCAAAATGATTTCTCATCTCAGATTTACATGAATATATCCAAACTTATATAATTTTACATTGAACGTCCTTTTAAGTAAAAATGAATTTATAAAATAAATTCATTCAAAATCCATAATGGAGAATGGTAAAATTTTATTAATAAAAATTGCACTAATAACCATATTACGATTGTCCTAGATGGGATTCGAACAAACATCCATAATGAAGCGGGAAATCAAGACCAAGGAGAAGCCCAAGTCGTTCAGCTAGGGGTGGACAAAAAAATTGGGCACACCCTAAACCAATCAAACCGAATCCTTTTATTTGAATGTGGCGGTTCAAAACGGGTCAATCATGTACACAGGTTCATTGCCTTCCTTTTTATGATTCATGTAATAACGACAATAGACTTCCCTAGATAGATAATCCAGCAAAATTCACTTCTTCAATGCCTTCCTTCTTCAACGCCAAATTAGATCTTACCTCCTACATTAGGACCCTCCTTCTCCTTCTTTGTTACATCCATGACGACTCCAACAGCCACAGTTTGACGCATGTCTCTGACAGCAAAACGGCTGAGTGAAGGATATTTGGAAAAAGTCTCTACCACCATGGGCTTGGTGGGAATCATCTCAATAACACCACCATCACCATTCTTCAAGAATTTGGGCTCCTTCTCAATTTCCACAAAATAATGTCTGACATTCTTGGTAACAAGCTTAGCAAACTTGACAGCAATGTGGGACGTGTGGCAATGAAGAACAGGTGTATAGCCGTTTCTAATTTGGCCAGGGTGGTTCGTGATGATAATATTAGCCGTAAATTTAACGGCCTCTGTGGCTGGGTCATCGTTGGAGTTTGAGGCAACATAGCCTCGCCTGAGATCCTTGGCAGACACATTCTTAACATTAAATCCCACAATGTCACCGGGAATGGCCTCAATGAGAGCTTCATGGTGCATCTCCATAGACTTTACTTCAGTTTGCAGCCCGGTTGGGGCAAAAGTCACCACCATTCCACGTTTCAAGACACCGGTCTCAATACGTCCCACAGGTACAATTCCAATTTCTCCAATCTTGTAGACAGCCTGAAGCGGTAATCGGAGAGGCATGTGTGATGGCCTATTAGGCTCCTTGATTTGATCAAGAGCTTCAATAAGGGTGGGACCTTTGTACCAGTCAAGGTTAGCAGAGCGCTCAATGATGTTATCTCCCTCAAAACCAGAGATGGGAATAAACGGAATTTCATCTAGATTATCATAACCAACCCTCTTTAAATAGGGTGAAAGTATCTTAACAATTTCTTCATACCTACCCTTGGAGTATTTGGGAGTAGTAGCATCCATCTGTCAAGAAATATGATACGATTTATAAAAATAATTAAATGAGAAATGCTAGCCATGCCATCTCATCACACTCTTTTAAGACACCCCAATCATAATTAGCCAGTCATCCACTTATTTTAACTCATTTACTCTTACTCGTAACCAGAAGTAAAACTTGCAAAACAGTTTATTTAACTTTTTTTTAATAATTTGACTGCAACTCGTCGTTGTCCAGTCGTCCAACGCTGGCTTTGAGTTAATAACTTTGTCCATGGATGTATGTTTCTTGATCCATCTTGCTATGTTTCCTTCCGACTTCGTCTCTGTTCACTTTTGTTAGCCATCTCATATTTGTTTTCTTCTAATCAATTCATGGCTTCTTCCTATTTGTATTGCAAAATCTTCATCATCTTTTTCGTCCAAGTGACCTATCTCGTCTTTCTAGTTAGGTTCTATTTTTGGTTGGGTGCCTCTTCAATAATGCTCTCATTTCCATTTTATTTTTTTTGTTCTCTATATGTTTGTATCCAAAGGGGAAAAAAAAGTCCAAAAACATGTTTCCAATGGGTTTTGTTTTGGAGTGTTGTAATTGAAAATCTATATAAACATTCTTCTACAGTTTTTTTTTTTTTTGTGCAGAATTCCGTAGTCCTCTTGTTGGTATAGTTCTTTGATTTTAGTTGTTGTACAAAATTAACTTTATTTTTCACTTATTTCAATTAAGTGACAAGTTGCCATTCAATATTGCAAAAGCAAAATCAACACATAGTAAGAACAACATTGGGAGTAGGGTTGACAAGCAAATTCAGTTGACTCTTTTTTTAAACTCATATATCATGTTTGTGTTATTGACTCATACCATCGTAGTGTTTGAGCTAAATTTAGGAGGATGATTAATAGACAATTTTGTGCTTTTCAATCAGGTGAAAGCAAAAGATGAGATTGGTTACTAGGTAAATTAAACTAAAAAAAGTAGACGACATGGCTAATTATAATGGGGTGTGTGTATTGGAAACATTTCTCATAATCAAATACAACTTTGAAGGGGGTAGAAATATAAATACCTTGTTGCAGCAGCAGATCATTTGCTTCACACCAAGAATGTAGGCAAGAAGAATGTGTTCACCGGTCTGACCAGAATAACCAGTTTCAAAACTACCATTTGTGGAATCAATAACGAGAACAGCACAATCAGCATCAGACGTCCCAGTGATCATGTTCTTGATGAAATCCCTGTGTCCGGGGGCATCAATGAGAGTGCAGTAGTATTTGGTTGTCTCAAACTTGGAGAGAGAAATGTCAATTGTGATGCCTCTTTCACGCTCTGCCTTGAGCTTGTCAAACACCCAAGCATACTTGAATGAACGCTTGTTTATCTCGGCAGCTTCTGTCTCAAATTTCTCAATGACACTCTTGTCTATACATCCAAGCTTGTAGATCAAATGACCAGCAGTGGTTGACTTGCCAGAGTCGACATGACCAACAAACACGATGTTAATATGAACCTTTTTCGTACCCATTAGTCCTTAATTAAACTTGAAACACAAAATGATCTGCCAATTCAACATCAAGACATTATAAGTAAAATAAATCCCAGCATCCATTCAACAATAAAATAAAATGCAAATCAATAGTCGGCACAAATCATTGAGTGTTACCATAGTCCAAAAACAAATATAGGTACAGAATACCAAAAAACTTGTTTATCATTGTCAGGCTAAAATCATAAACGATGCTGAAAAACTACCGATTCAAAAATAATCTAAACGAATCGAAAAGAATTTAAACAGAAAAAGCAGAAAACAAACAAACAATATCCAACGATCCTATGTAATAACATTAGGAGAACTAGCGTACAAATGGGTGATATCGATGATAGAATAAGAAATAGGATAAATTGCCTCCCCGCGAGAGAGATTTTGTCAAGCTTTAACCTAATTTTTTCCTTTCATTAATCCATTATTTGTAACAACTTTATCCTAAAAATTTTGCTCTAAATTTGCATCTTTTCTAATAACCGTGAATATTTTTCAAAGCAAATATTTAATAGATATCTCAATCTTTATCCTTATCTTTATTTATTAATTTTGTTAAGTTTGCAGCAACTTAACTTATTGTTTCTTTAGATTTTTTTTGACAAGTTGTTGTACACTTATTTAATACGTTTACAAACAAAATACCTTAATTTCCATGCAAACTCGGCTACCCTAAATAATTTGCTAGGAACCATGAACTGCATTAATTTTTTATGTTTAACTATAAAAGTAATAAATAAAATTGACTCGTGCAACAATATAATTTTGTATTCTTTTTATTTTATTTTTTATAATTTTTTTTATTATCATTTGATTGTAATATTGTATGTCTAATAATCTAATTTGTCTTTATTGATCGACCCATGATCTTACAGGTTAAAGATTATTTATTAATCTCTATTATAGTCGAGAAGACATGTGCATCGCATGTGCCAAAAATCTAGTTGTTATTAAACAATAGACAGACATTCACAAAAAAGAATAAACAGGGTTACCAGGATTCATATGCTGCACGTGCAGCTTCGTTTTTTCAATTTGAGGGAATTGCCCCTTTGTTATTTTTCATGTGGTGGTCGGGATTTGAACTCCAGATTTTAGCATTGTCCTTATTAGCTGGGTTAAGCTCACGATTACATTTCAAATATACTAGTTTAGTGACCTGTGCCAAGCACGAGAAATAAAAAAAAAATATCAAATGTGTAGATTTTATACTATGTTATCTTAAAGTTATAAGTGTGGTTATAATTTAAATTTGACATGGCAAAAAATATCATCTTAATTTTGTATATATTTTAAAATATCTAAACATTGCACATGATGGTTAAAGTATTTGGATTTATACTTATAATAATTATTTGTAGTATAAGATGTACTCATTGTTAAACTTAACATATATAATATTTTTTCAAAAATACGCCGACATACTGTATATTATTATTTGTTGACATAATGTATTTTATCAATCATAAAAGATTACTGTTGTGATGCGGTAACAGAATTTTCATTGTCATTGTGATGTGATGTTATTACAATTTACACCGACCTATAGAATCTTGGAGTATTGCTTGCGAACTGCAATTAAAACTATATTCACAAACGTTTAGTCAGACATTGTGCTTAACTAGTCAAATTTGGTTTTTATGGTAAAAAAATCTTTGGAAGTGTGGTTAGTCCCAAAGCATCTATGGAGCTCTTTTTGGGGTCAATTCAAGATACAAATGAAAGAATCTTATTGTGGTTGTGGATGCTCTTATAGCTTATTACTTGAAAAAAATTTCAACATTTTAGAACTTTTATGTATCAAAGCTTGTAAATATACGGTTCGGAAAGTAGAAACCGAAACCTTCCATAATAGTTTAGGTAATGTTTAAATTAATTATTTAATTTTACGTTTTCGAATAATATATAAACCACGTGATGAGAGACTTCATGTAAAGCGAGCGGCATGAGCAACACACCTTGAATGTGATCCCTCCTTAGCTATAAAATATGCACATATGTTTTATTCTCTAAGAACATGCTTCAATACAGTGTTTCCATTTTCATGTAAAATATCTCAAATCTCAAATATGAAGAATGGCAGTAGCATAAGTGTGTAAGGTATGATCACAACCAGCAGCAAACACCTCAACCCCTTCCAAGCAACCACTCTCAAATAATGATGCAATAGCCTTTGTTGCGACAAAAAACAAGACCCGACTAGATAGCACGCAGCTCACCCAACAACGCATCACCTCTAGCTTCAAAGTGAGAAAAGTTGACCATCTATCCAATCTTCATCGCTGCTGCGAACAACACCACCTGCACCAACCATAGCCTTCTAAAAAACTACCATCAACATTAAGTTTAAGAGTGCTTTGCGAGGGGAGGCTCCAATGAGCTAAGAGACATAACGAGTGTGGATCCAATCCAATGTTGAATATCTTGTCAAGTGATCAAAGGTTTATTATGTTTCTTACTCATCCATAAAGACGTGATATAGGTAACAACCCATCCATGTATATATATAGGTACATCCTACAAAGCAATGATAAACTATACAGGGAACTTCCTTAAAAAAAGGTCTTGCTAACCGGTGCCCTTGAGGCACTGGTTAAGCGTAACTATAATAGAGATTTATTACCATAAAAGGTAGCTGCTTTTGACATTATTATCAATTAATTACACAATTTCAATGCATTAATTACTATATAATTTCCTTTTTCATATTCTTAACCAGGCGGTTAACATTTCCAAAAAAAAAAAATTATACAGGGAACCGACCATGCTCATAAATAACTAAATAATGAAAGAGTAACCACTAATTAATTATAGCATGATAAAATGTTTCTAACGGTAGCAATAGTATAGTAACAACTCTTAATTAATGAGAATCATATAAATGAATGAGAGAATTATGCACCACACCTGGTCTAACACTCTTTTCCTAATTAGAAATCCATGTATGCAATCTATACTTCCAATTATATACTTATCATTCCGCAGCTATGGCTTGATTTGAACGACTTGCAGAAGAAATGTAGTATGCCTTGGACCTTTCTTGGGGATATTAATGTGATTCTTAGATTATTAACAATATGCCTTGTAAAGTTGCCCTTGAATTTTGGACTACTATATATTTCTTGCTCCGCTTAGACCGGAAGCAAATCAACTTCCATTGTTTCACCACACTCAAAGGCTTTCATAAAGATGTGGATGAATCATTCCGATTTGGTACATTTAATTGCTAAAATGTGGTCTTAAAATATCATTGAACACATTTTATCTTTGCCTGTACCTAGAAGCATATAAAGCCTTCAGCTTACATCATTAATTAAAGTAGTTCATCTAGCATTAAACAAAATCACAGACTTAAATTTATGGGCAAATTAAATGATTCCCCATCAGTTTATTGATTTAGTTGCATTGTATATTCCCCTCTTGTTTCTCACAGTTTACATTATTAATTAATAAAGTAACAATGCCCAGCTATCCAAATTATCAACCTTGGACTTGACAGATAACATGTCTCCTTGACATAACATATATATCTTACCAACACCAAGACCATGTGCTGAATCTATAGTTCAATCAAGTGGAAACCACATTTGATGTTACCAATTCTTTTAAGTGACCAGTTGCGGGAAGAAACTTATTTTTGGCCTTCTACTGTGCAAACTAAATGTCATGTAAATTTCATTTTTGCAAATCATTATGATCAAATATGGATGATAAAAGTATGATGATCCATCAATTTGTAGATATTCAGGGAATCATATAAATATAGAATCAATTCCAAAGTTAGACTATTAAAATTAAATTGATATGAACATTATCATATATGCTCAGTTTGTAACAAATGGTTCAACCAAATCAGAATACAAATTCAAAAAGAATTGAACAGTAATCAAGTAATCAAGTTTTCTTAAAAGAGCTTCCAAGGTTGATGCAGCAGTATCACATCAATGACATATTGTTGGAACACATTCCTCTTCCCTTCTATTTGACCTGGACATGGGGTGATTTAATAATGTTTATCTCTTGAGCAATAGTAGCACAACTGGAAGGTTCAACACCATTTAACCCATTCATACATATATATGGTCTTCATTTTGCATTTGTGTTACTTTGTTTCTTTCAACATTGATCCTTTTATGGACAGTTCTTGATCCAACTAGCTCATTGTAAGGAAAAAGAAGTGGTTTACCATTGTGAAGCACCAAATAGTTCTTAAAAATAAAAAACATCACTTGGTAATAGAAAAGTTACTGGCTGCCAAAGAAACAAGGGCAAGAGACAAGTCAATTATATGCTATTGAGAATGTTCGTCATATTTTAGATAATTAACCTGA
>Ga0099826_10002783_pt1 | contig 11496 bp, 12 predicted proteins | sample Mtrugardesep15_FD_76830 | JGI IMG/M metagenome (GOLD analysis project Ga0099826, IMG submission 76830) | Root nodule microbial communities of legume samples collected from California, USA - M. trunc garden sep15 | ecosystem: Host-associated > Plants > Roots > Nodule | place: USA: California...
TCGGTTGATACCATTTAAAAAAGATTAACAAGAGTCAAAATCTTTTAATTTAAATCGGTTCACCCCATTTAAAATCTCTCTTTATATTTATTTTTATACACGATTATGTTCTTGAATATAATATAATAATCAAAAATTTCATGAACATAGCCACTAATATGAAATATCATATGATCATATTTCATATCAAACCTATCATTGTTACAATATCAAACAAATTCAACGAAAGTACTTTGAAACAATATCAAACAATATCAAACAAACCTTTCATATAAGGAAGACGAAGTACTTTGAAACCATCGAAAGCTCTAATATATTGATCTTTCTTGTTGGTCATGAAGGGAACCTTGACTGAGCTACCATTTAGAAGGTGAAAATCATAGTTTTTTGTCCTCGAAGCAGGAAACTTATTTTTCCATGCTCCTTTAAAATACAGTGCGTTAGCAAAGATGAGTCTGGTTAATTTGTTGACTGACCCTTGAGAAACAAGTTCTTTAATAAGGCCATTTGTCTCTTTTTCAGCCCACAAATTCACCTTTTTAATCACTTCAACAACCTTTATAAAACCATATCAAATATAAAATCAGTTAAGCAAATGGATCAGTTGAAATACTTTTCACAAGTATTTCACAAATTTCCCTCTTTGTGTGTGTATTTGAGTATGTGGTTGTCACTTGGCCAATAACAAAAAAAAAATATATACATATTATTAGTTCTACTTTTATTTTTTGTAAAAATACTATTTTGTTTTATGTTCTTGTAAAAAAATAATATTGTGATTTAATTTTAGAGAAATGATATTTGTACAACCATTTTGTGACAAATTTTGAACATATTTCTCTCTCATTCTCACGTTTATCTTCTTCCTCTCTCTCTTCTTTTTATTCTCTCTCTATTGTTTTTGACCTATAAAAGAAGAGAAAAAGAAGGTTGTCACAAAAGTTGTTACTAAATGGGTGTACAAATCTCATTACCCTTCCCTACAAAAAAAAATCTTATTACCCTCAATTTTATATATCCTTTGTTTACAGCCATAGCAGCAGGCAGAACTTTGCTATTCTCTTTTTTATTAATGCTACATAAGAATGAAAGGCTACATAAGACTCAAGGCTAAGAAATCTAGGCCGATGCATTTGAATTGTTTTAAAAGTCGTAGAGCAAATGGAGTAATGACAAAAGTCGTAACATTTATTGAATGTTTTAGTTTTTGTGTAAAAAGTTAAAAAGTGACAATTAAAATGAAGAGAATATACTTTACATACAAGTTTGAACTGCAATAGCGGTTAATGTTCGTCTGCTAGTAAGTATAATAAAACTATTTGTTTGTGCAGTAGATTGACTAATTAGTTAGTTTATTAACGGAAAATGAAAAAGCAGTTGCATATTCAGTAAAACAACAAAAGAAAGGTATGGATATAACATTCATACCTTGTTCTGGAAATCAACGGAAGCCAACTTGGCCTTATAATCGCTAGACACAATTTCTTTGAAAGAAGCTTGAAGAGAAAGTGTTTTTTCAACCCACACACCATTGGCGACAGAGAGGCAAGGCCCACCGGCAGGAGCAACGTCTTGGAGGATGACGGTAACCAGCCGAGAGGCGAAAGAGTTGAGATGGTCGGTGGATTCAAATTGGAGGAAGTCGAGAAGCTGTTGTTGTGTGGGACCCTCAGCACCAGCGATAACGATGCTGAGAATAACTTGGAGTGAGAGTGGAGAAAACACGATGTTCTTGTCCCATTGTTCCAAGTTGGAGAACAGATGTTTGGCGATACGTAGGGAAACATTTGTTTGTTTGGTGCTTGATTCACGGATGAAATTCATAGCTGTTACGAGTGAAACATGGTCAGTTTTGTTGCAGGAAGCACTTCAGTGACTTTAAGAAGGGAAAGATATGTGACTTTGAACCAGTTAAAACGACACTGCTTTGTTTTATAAAAATAAATAATTAAAAATTGGATTTTTATCACACAAATGGAAGAAGAAAACGAACGCACGAAGAAAACACCGCCGTTGATACTTTCCGACGCCGTCCTCCGCTGCACCACCGTGGGCTCTCTCCGGCACCGTCCTCCGTTGCACCTCGGTCGGCTCTCTCCGGCACCGTTCTCTGCTGCACCGTCGGCTCTCTCCGGCACCGTTCTAATGTTATGTGCAGTCAGACATAAAAAAACAAAATTTATACCTCTAATAAGAGTATAATCAAGTGTATAACCATTTTAAAAAAAATAAACAGAGCATATGGATTGGAAAATAAATTTATTGAATACATTAGCATAAACAGAACTGATGCAACACTTATTTTTTGACAAAATTGATAGAACATTATTTTTTTGACAAAACTGATACAACAATATCTGATACATATTAGAAGAAAACACCATACATACCACATCAAAAACAGATGTTTATGTATTGTCATTATAAAAAACAGAGCAGCATATGTAAACCATGGACGAAATCGTTTCTTTTTCGTTTGGACATTGTTTCGCGGTGATTGAATGAAATGCGATCGCAAAATACAATAAACTTTGAAAGACGTCGCAATACAAGAAATAAAGAAGACCTAGGGAGACAGAATAAGAGGACTTATAATTGATCCAATTTTATTTTACTTTTGTGAAAAATCGATGCAATATTTTATTACTTTATTCTACTTTTATTTATATAAATTTTTTTTCTCCTTTTATTGAAACAAAAATAGAACTCCCATATATTTTTTTTAGTAGCTCCGATATTATTATTTTCTTTTACTTTGTCCCTAATTTTTTTAATAAGTAACGATCCCCCAAATATGTTTTCGTTCTATACAAATATTTTAAATTTCATTTTTAGTTCCTTGGCAGATGCTAGCAGTAGGAGGAAAGGGCTAATTATAGCTATCTTCAATATTTTACTAAACTTAAGGTCTCTTCATATAACACTTAGAATAAAGGAGGCTGTCAAACTTAAAAGTTAGTCGAGGAATCAATTAATAACTCCTAACTGTGATCATCCTTTTGCTTCAAACAATCATGTCAAAGAATGATCTATGTTTCTCAACTGTGAGTTTCCTTTATCTTTTAAAGAGGAGTTAAGTTAAGTACATATAGTTAAGTTATTTTGTGAGCTAATAAACTGATGAATGTATAAGTAAAAGTAAACCAGAAAGACTTGCATATCTCACATTCAACTATTTCTACTTAGACTAGTCACTGGCCTTCAATCCAGTATATATGATTCGGTTAAACCATAGCTTAACATTTTATGGCAGTAATATGGGAAAATGGTCAAATTTAAATGATAGTAGGCAAAAGATTTAACCAAACTTTTTTTGAACAAGAAAAATTTAACAAATCTTTAAACTAAAGTACAAACAAAATGTAATATAAATGATCAAATTAAAGGGAAAAAAATAACATAAATGACCACTTAGAGAAAAAATTTGTCCACAACTTATAGCTCAATTAGCAAAAATAACGAATTGTTAGGTTGAACATCATGATCGGACTTTGAACCTCGACAACTCCATTTTTATGTGTGAGATTATAATGGTATTGTCATTTTATCTGTCTAAAAATAACTAAATAATGGTATTCAAATATATGACATTTTGGAGATGCCATCATATTACTAACTCCAAAAAAAATCATATTACTAAAAGTGAGTGAATATTGGAATGAAATATTTATTAAACTTAACTTTTGTTTTAGATCCCCTAAAATAAAACTTTTGTTTAGATGAATCACATCATTGTCCGTTTTTTTTTCTTTCATTTTTGTAGTTATTTTATTATATTTGTTTATAATTTTTTTAAGCTAAATTAGACACCACAAATTGGCACGGGGGATCAAACAGGCCGAGTTTAAGGTTCCAAACCAATATCATTAGACCAACCTAAGTCGGTTTTAATATATACCGCAATAAAATAAAGTTTAACTTTATTTTGTTCTTATTTTAATGGGATCGTTTCTATTAATTGACTTTTTAATTTAAAGATTTAAATAAAAAATGAGAATAGTTTAAATGAAGGATATAGTTGAAAGATAAAAACACATATCAAAATCATTTTTTTTAATTAGTAGGCAGACCAAAATCATGTATCCATTTTTTTTTGAAGGATCATGGATCGATTTATATATAGGTATAAATTACATATACTTTTTTAAATCATAAAAAAAAAAATTAACAAAATTTTCTGTCAAATAAATTAACATGGGGTTGTCCTTTCAAATAAAAAATAAATAAATCAAACGGGGTTATGGTATTTGTAACTAATTAGCTTATTTTCAATTTCTCCTTATTCGCTTAGTTAATGCTGTTAAGGTATTTGCAACTAATTAACATATTTTCCAGAATTTTTTTCCTATAAAACAACACGAATATCTTTCCACTTTTAGAAAATAATGCTTTAATTGGCATAACCATAATAACCATGAATTAGTTATTTCCAAATTTCCATTGCCACTCTCTATATATCTCTTTCTTTTACACTCTCTACAGAGAGTGAAAACAAATACAAAGATGACCAACACTTTCTCCCTGTTAACACAACAATACAAAGCACTACTAAAGAAAAACATATTAATCTCGTGTCGAAGCAAGACATCCATCCTTCTCCAGATACTCTCCCCAGTCATATTCATTTTCTTAATATTCGCCATAGACAAAGCCATCCAAGTACAAACCTCAACAACTACGCAGTATAAGTCAACAACACACCCTTCGCCAAAACCTTCACCACCAATCCCACCTTGCGAAAGCAAATTCTTCGTTAAAGAACCTTGCTATGATTTTATCTGGAGCGGTGATACTAACCCGAAGTTTCAGACCATCGTGGAACGTATCATGAATAATAACCCTGGTAGACCTATACCTATCTCTAAGGTTAAGTCATTTCGTAATAAAGCACTAGTTGATCAGTGGTTTCTTAATAATCCTATGCAATGTCCTGGTGCAATTCATTTTCGGGAAAAGTATGATGGAGTTATTAGTTATGGGATTCAGACTAATTCCACTAGTGTTCAGAAGCGCGGGAAATATGAAGATTCTAATTTTTCATTTCAACTTCCTCTTCAGCTTGCTGCTGAACGTGAAATTGCCAGATTTCTTATTGGAGGTATAATCAAAATCACTCTTTACATTGGAAAGAATGATATAGCCGATATTGTAGTCGTAGAGATATAAAAAACACTGATGTCATAGCGACTTAGATGAAATTATAATTATTTGAAATGAAAACTTACTAAAATCGTATTTATTTGATTTTTAAAATTTTGTTAATGATCAAATACATGTTCTAAATTATAATTGGTGACTTGTTATATAAATTTTAGACCCAAGCTTCAAGTGGAATGTGTTTTTGAAGGAATTTGCGCACCCAGCCACGAGTCCTCCCTCTGCTGTTGGATCAATAGGTCCAACATTTTTTCTTGCAATTGCTATGTTTAATTTTGTTCTTCAGATGAGTTCTTTGGTCGCAGAGAAAGAGCTCAAACTTCGCCAGGTATGGTGTAGTCATATAGTAGTACTAAACATTGATATCCTGTATATATTGAAAACAAAAATTTAATCTTCAATTATTAGTCATATGTATAAGTCCTTAGAATTAGTACACATTAGTTCATGAGAGAACACTTAGATCAATAGAACTAAAGCGGGGGTTTTTTGTATTAATTTTCTCCTACTGTAAAATTCTGCAGTGATGAGTTTGTTTGTTTGTTTATTTTTTCGCTGTAATCATGTTTGTTGTTTTCACGGCATTTTTGTTCTGGATAGGCAATGACTGTGATGGGGCTTTACGATTCGGCATACTGGTTATCATGGCTAACCTGGGAAACAGTTGTTACACTCCTATCATCTATTCTCGTAGTTCTCTGTGGCATGATGTTTCAGCTTCGTTTCTTTTTGAAAAACAGTTTCGCTGTTCTGTTCTTTTTGTTCTTCCTATTTGAACTTAACATGGTGAGAATCTTCTAGCGTTACCGTTTATTATACTTTCTGTTTTTATTTCATTTGGGTCTATGCTGTATTCTATGAATTTGAAGGTTTTTTCTGATTCCTAGTATTTTCTCCTTTTGTTGTAGACTGGTTTGGCCTTCATGTTATCGGCTTTTATTGGCAAATCATCTTCGGCAGCAACAGTCGGCTTCTCCATATTTATAGTCGGCTATGTGACTCAGGCATGAACCAACACTGCTCATTCTTTCAGGACAAGGTTTATTGAGTACATTGAAAACAATGGATGCTCATGTTCTTTTATGTCTGTTATTTTATCGACTTGCAGCTAGTGGTGCAAGCAGGATTTCCTTACAATTATATGTTCTCTGTCACTGTTCGAAATTTATGGTCATTGTTTCCGCCGAATCCTTTTGCTCAAGGCCTGCGTGTGCTTTCACATTCTGTTTCTACCTCTGAAGATAATGGTGTTAGCTGGAGTAAACGGGGATCATGTGCCACTAACGACAATGGCTGTGTGATGACAATTGTACGTATTCAGTGATTTGAGTTTGATTTTTACATTCCAGCACCAAAACTTGTTTCAATTTAAGAATACTTTGACTTTCTATTCCCTTTTAGATGATTATTATGTTTCATTGTTCTATAATAATTCCTTTTAATCCTCCCTGCCCTTCAGCTTTCGATGCTTCGATGCAATACTTACGTATATCTTCTTTCGTTGACAGAATGATATTTATAAATGGCTTCTGGCCACATCCTTTCTGTGGTTCGTTCTAGCCATCTACTTTGACAATATAATCCCAAATGCAATGGGTGTGAGAAAATCTGTGTTATACTTTCTAAATCCTCGTTATTGGACGGGAAACGGAGGAGAAAATGTGAAAGGTGATGAATATTTTTTAAGTTGTGTTTGTTATTACTTCTTTCATGCTCTTTATGGATTAATTCTTCTAACCCTTCTTAAAAAAAATAAATCTTCTAACCCGTTTTTTTCACCTTCCTTTCACAGAGGGTGGGGTTTGTAGTTGCATATTTTTAACCAGACATGAAGAGAATAGTATGCCAGATGATGAAGATGTCCTTGAAGAAGAAAATGTTGTGAAACAGCGACTAACACAAGGCGTGGTTGATGCAAACGTTGCTGTTCAGTTACATGGCATCGTAAAGACTTATCCCGGTACATATAACATTGGTTGCTGTAAATGTAAAAGAAGTGCTCCTTACCATGCTCTTAAGGTAAAGCATTTCCTATCACAAGATGGATCTTATTCCGATAACATATAACTATGTTTATTGCAGTAAATTGCATGCTTTAATATGAAAATTTGTGAATGATTGGAATTTCCTCCTGATACGAGTGAGATATGCTTGGATGATGACCAATGTGTTATTCTCAAATTATTTTCAGGGCCTGTGGTTGAACTTTACAAAGGATCAGTTATTTTGTCTTTTAGGACCGAATGGAGCTGGAAAGACTACAGTTATTAATTGTTTGACAGGGATAACTCCAGTAACAGATGGAGATGGTTACTCTCTCTCTCTCTCTCTCTCCATCTATCTATCTATATATATATAGATAGATAGATATCCCTCCCTCTATCTCTCTCCCTTTATCTGCTTTATTGACTATTAAGTAATCAATGTGTTGGTATCAAGAAAGAGTATATAACTTTTAAATTTCCTTGACAGCATTGATTTATGGACACTCAATCCGAAGCTCCACTGGCATGTCAAACATTCGAAAGCTTATAGGAGTGTGTCCCCAGGTGTCTCTCATTCTATATGTTTTTTTTGTACGATACACAATTTACACTGTAAAATTATGTTTGCAAATCATACGTCATTATATCTGCAAGGGTCTTTATCTGGTAGACGCTTATGAATTGGAATTTTTCTGTTTCCCTAAATCAGATCACACAACTTGTAATTATAATTGTGCTACAATAAATACACTGAATGCCTTTTACTAAATCTTATAATCTGCAGTTTGATATCCTATGGGATGCACTCTCTGGTGAAGAACACCTCGAACTCTTTGCTAGTATTAAAGGCCTGTCCCCAGCATCTATAAAATCAGTATGTCTGCTCCAGGCTTGAAATTGTTCTGTTCATTGAATTATACGTTATGTACACGGTCATCTACTTTGTATTGTTTAAAATTATTAACTAGTAGAAGTTCTAATTTTTTTTTGAAAAATGTAGATTACTCAGACATCATTGGCAGATATGAGACTCATGGATGCAGCCAAAGTAAGATCTGGAAGTTACAGTGGAGGAATGAAACGCCGTCTCAGTGTTGCAATTGCCCTTATCGGTGACCCTAAATTAGTTATTTTCGATGAACCGGTATGCAAAAAAAGATATATTCTTTAAATCGTATATTTTCTCAACAGGATTACAAGATTTAATTTTTCGTTCTTATTTTTTAGACTACCGGTATGGATCCAATAACAAGGAGGCATGTGTGGGACATCATCCAAAATGCAAAAATAGGGCGTTCCATTGTTCTCACAACACATTCTATGGAAGAAGCTGACGTTCTAAGTGACCGTATAGGAATCATGGCAAAGGGAAGGCTTCGCTGCATTGGTACCTCAGTCAGATTGAAGTCACGCTTCGGTACTGGTTTTATTGCTAATATAAACTTCTATAGAAACAATAATGAATGCATTCCTGAAAATGGTGATGCAATATCTACAAGACATCATGAAGCTGTGAAGAAATTCTTTAAGAATGTAAGATGAATATTTTTGATGTTTTAAAATATTTTCACGACAAATAAAAGATTGGTTTTTGACCTCTGAATTTTTTTGCAGTGTTTAGATATAATACCAAAAGAGGAGAACAATAAATTTTTAACTTATGTGATTCCTCATGAAAGAGAGGCACTCCTTGCAGTAAGCTTTCTTTTCTTGGCTTTGTTTCCATTTCTTTTGGATCTGCTTAATACCATGGTTTGAATGTTAATTGTTTCTAAATAGCTGATTCACAATGAAACAGATTTTTATTGAAAATTTCTAGTTGATATGATTATGTTGCTCATGTGACATTTGAATTGCTTATGTGACATTTGAATCATTACTCAGTTTCAAACTTTGTTCTTAATAATCTTCAAAATAGTTATGTTCATGTTTATAACCTGATAACACCTATATTTAAATAATTCAACTGGGAAAACAACAATGTGAGTTTAGACGAGTTCAATATCTCCTTTCTGCATGAAAAGCTATTCAAATTATCCTGTATATTGCTTAATGTCAGAGTCCATAATGAAGAATAGCTCCTAAATTTAAATTTGTGAATGATACATGTATTTGATATTAAGCTGAAAGTGGTTTTGGTAACACAAAAACAGGATGAAATAGGTATCAGTGTGGCCTATATATTAGTAAGAAAAACCATGCGATGCTCGCACAAAATTGTGCTTACTTTGATCGGTGGTTAATATTCTTTTATACTGATGTTGCTTCCATACCAGGAATTTTTTTCAGAGCTCCAAGATAGAGAAGAAGAATTTGGCATATCTGACATCCAGCTTGGTCTAACAACTCTTGAAGAAGTTTTCTTGAATATTGCAAAACATGCAGAGGTAGAAAGTGCTGCAGCTAAAGGGAGCTTAGTGACTTTGACCTTGAAATCTGGAGAGTCTGTGCAGGCAAGTGTAACCGCATTTTCTTTCGGTAAATGCGTCCCAATTCTCAAGTGATTGAGTTATAAGAGTATGCCAAAAGGTAAACTAGTACAATTACATAGTACATTCTATGAAACACTAACACATACATTTAACACCACAATATACTGACACGTTAACACCAATAGTAATATGAGAAAATGAAGTAATTGGATGTAACCACATATGTCAGTGTCGTGTCAAACACTAGATAAACCTTTAATATGAAATGTCAGTGCTACATAGAGTACATCCATCGCATGGCGACAAAATAAAAAACCATTTTCTTTTTCAATTGATTGTAGATGTAACAACTAACTATTTTTTGCTGATGAATAAAATAATTGTGCAGATTCCTGTAGGAGCTATGATTGTGGGAATTCCGGGATCAGAGTCTGCTGAATATCCAGCAGGGTTTATGGTAGAAGTATACTGGGAGCAAGATGACACTGGCGCCCTTTGCATCGCTGGCCACTCGCAGAAAGCTCCTATTCCTCAAAAGATCCAACTACCATCATCTCCTACTGCAAGACAACGCCGGTCAGGGTCAGTCCACGGGGTTGTGATTGATCCAAGTCAAGTTAGTTCAGTCATTTTTCAGTAATGCATGCTCAATGTCTTTGAGAGGCACCCTCAGGACAGGAACATGAATATGATAAATGAGTAGAATGCATTGATATTTCACTTAAATATTCTTTTCGGTCGAACTCGCGTTTTGGTACTAGACGTACGGCTTACAGACTTACGCTTGATTCTGTTCAAACATCACTTGCAAGGTTAGACTCACATGTGTAGAAGAAAACGTGCGTTTGGAGAGGGTAAACGCCCAGCTAACTGATAAGCTAGCTAATTGATTTTTATTATTTTTATAACAGACTCACGTTTGCAAGGTTACAAAATTGAATTGATTAACAATATAGTACTAGTATTATAAAATCCACAATGGATCCAAAGCTACACTGTTATCATGAGTTTATAGTCCTTTGGCCATGATAACAGTGTTACGAGTCTTACGTCGAATAGATAAAAAATGTTTGATGTGGTACTTAAATCATAAAGTTCTCTCATATAATGAATTAATCTCTTGGATTCGACTCTCCTCATAGACTTAAGTACTAACAAACGGTCGTCCACCGTTCAATCAAAATACACTTGGACTTGGCTATGACCATGGATCAACACCAACATGTCTTTCTTTCCAAAATAAAGAACGGTGGAGATTTACTTTATATGTTTTCAAGAAGACACATAAATAATCGTAAAAAGTTCTCATGAATTTAGCTCAGTTGGTATGGACAATATATGATATATACAAGGTCTGAGGTTCAAACCCCAGCCATAAAAAAAAAAAAAAAAACTTAAAAATAACGTGGCTCTATGCTTAGTGTTGATCAAATTCCAGTCAGAATATTTCCTTCATGCTAAAGTAGTCAAAAAATTGGGAATAAAGGAGTTTTAATCCAAGAACTATAGTACTAGACTAGACTACTAGCAACTATGAACCTGGTTATAACTCTTCAGTTCCCTTAACTTGCAGATCAAACTACGTGTGACAAAGTTTTTACACTAAAAGAAAATTATAAATAACTTTTCATTATTTTTTTAATTTCATCAGCAATACAATCTTTATTCTTATGGAAATCTATTTATAAATTAATGCATCGTAAGCATGAAGAGTTTACAAAGTGAATATCGATGCATTTTAAATTTTCGTTATAGAAGTATCTAGTCATTTTCATTTTGCCATGTCTATCGGGTTAAATATTAGGACTTTACCCTGATCTTAAAACAAGAAGATCCCACGTAGATTGAACCAAAGAAGTAAAAAAAAAAAAAAAAAAAAAAAAAAAAAAAAAAAAAAAAAAAAAAAAAAAAAAAAAAAAAAA
>Ga0099826_10002784_pt1 | contig 11495 bp, 8 predicted proteins | sample Mtrugardesep15_FD_76830 | JGI IMG/M metagenome (GOLD analysis project Ga0099826, IMG submission 76830) | Root nodule microbial communities of legume samples collected from California, USA - M. trunc garden sep15 | ecosystem: Host-associated > Plants > Roots > Nodule | place: USA: California...
ACCTTCAACACATTCTTTTTTTAAACTGTGGTTTTGTTTCTTTTAAATAAAAAACAAAATACAAATTTTTTTAATCGGGAAGTGGGAGAGCCTTTGAATTTGTGATTTTCTATATTTGGTTGAGGAGTTTCGATGATCGACAATTTTCCAACGACAAAGGTATGACCCACATGTATGTATTCATGTAGGTCTCTACAAACAATTGCATCACATAAACATAGTACTTTATTTACATCAACCTTTCTAAAGTATGTATCAATCAATATTTGACATGCAAGATTAACATATCCACCAAATAAACCTTTTACATGTTACATTATAATTTACTATAGCTAGCATGCTTATCACTGGTATCAGCATGAGAACAACACAGTTGACAAGGTACGAAGAAGAGAATACTATAGGTCATTATAATTTGTATGACTTATTAGTCTTTTTTGTTGTGAAACTTGTTTCGACCAATTCAACCAAATTTACTAGACACAAGACTAATTACAATTTACGAAACAACTTATTTGAGTCAACCGAAATCACAAAAGATGTAGTATAAAATGATTCGTTATAATTTACCACAAGACATACACAATTTGACTGGATATCACATGGTAAAATATTATAAATGGTTTTACAACTCACATACTTTTGATGTGAAAATTTAAAAGTGATGAAAGTACAAATCAACCAACGATAATTTAAAAGTGATGAAATTACAAATTTTAATGCGGTGTCAAAAATAACGATATTTTTTTAACGTCACACAAATTTAAATACATTACATCACAACCATAAATCCATAAAAAGGAAACAATATTTTTGTAGGAGGAGAAAAATGTGTTGTATTGAAAACACAATCTCTCATGTATTGGATTAGACAAACGGTATTGAATAACACATGGATTAGTTATTGGTACAATTGAAGGATCTAACGGTATTGAATTTGCTGTCTTGTTAACATAGTATTATTAGGTTGACAAAATTGTTTTGTAGATCGTAATCCTAAACCATCCTTTATTCCTATGCAAAATTAACCAACACCTAAACATGAGGTATTGAGCTGCAACCTTAAGGACCCTTCCATAAGTTAATGTGTTATTTTTAAATTACATTTTTACCATGGAATGTCCAGCGTGGCATTTCCAAATATATTGGTTGATGCTTTGTCAAATAGGTCATTTTTGTATTTGACCAGCCTGTTTGGTTGGTTAATGGTACATACTGTCAGCACATCCACAAACCTCTCTGTCCCTTGTGCTAAAATAGCATAACTAATTCTTCATCCTAACAGATTTAACCAACCATTATCTGAGATTATTTTCTTTTCAAAGGGCCAAGAGCTTTCAAATGTAAAGTTGGACTCAAAGAACCTACCTTTTTCATCAAGGTTCTTTTGAGTTCCAACACCCTTTGCTTTGGAGATTCATTCTACCTAGAGGGGCATTTCATCCTTCATCTTTGTTTCTTTCACGTAAGAATATAAATTATTTTCCATTTTTGTAACATAATATTAAGGTGGCTGCAGTTTTATGATCATTTTCATTTTTATTCATATACATATGCCGTTCAATCTCCATTGTGTGTGTTCGATGAAACGAAATAAAAATTTAGTTCTTTAAGATAATCAAATCTTCGAATGACAAAGATATGATCAAATCTCCATTTGTATGGCGTTGCATATTCATATACATTGTCTTCAGTTTATAATCAATAGAATGCCTTGGTTGCAGATATACTATATATATTTCCAAGTTAGAGCAAAGATATGAGAAAGGTGGATTCTCCAAGGGGAGAGGTTGGAGAGATTGACACAAGGGTACCATTTCAATCTGTCAAAGCTGCTGTTAGTTTATTTGGTGAAGTAGCAGTCCCTAAGGACAGATTCGCTGTCAAGAGAAGATCATCAGAGGTATATACATGCATCAAGTGTAATAATTTATACCATATTGGATTTTTATACATATTGTTTCATAGGAAATGATTTTGTAATTTTCAACATTATGATATATATTACATTGAGTATTCATCAAAACATTTTAATCCTATACATTTTAAATGTTGCAAAGAAAGATATTAAAGTCAAATGATTTTGATATGCAAAGTTTCACACAATACCTGATGTTAGGCAATTTGACTCACAAACAATACAGAAGGCCCTCTTGTCATGGGAAAAACTTTTTATTTTTATACGTCTATAGCATTGCATGGCACGCACATTTTGAGGATGATTTCATTTTTCATGTTAGTTACACCTAAACAAGTTTCACACTTCTTTGGTAATCTGCAGAATGTATTTGAAAAGGAGACACAACTTATCCTGGCCCAAAAAGAATTAAACAAGTTAAAGAAACACGTAGCTAGTGCTGAGACCACGAAAGCTAAAGCACTTTCTGACCTTGAGAAGGCCAAGGAGACCCTTGAGAGTTTGACAACCAAGCTGAACAATGTGAGAGAATCCAAGGAATCAGCAATCAAAGCGGCTGAAGCTGTGAGGAAGATGGGCAAACCATTTGAAAAGACACTATCCCTAAAAGCAATAGGATATGAAGCTTGGAAACAAGAACTAGAAAATGCAAGAAATGAGTACACGACTAAGGTAGCCGAACTAGATTCTTCCAAGCAAGAACTCACGAAAATCAGGCAGGATTTTGATGCAGTTTTGGAGGCAAAGCTAGCAGCATTGCAGGCAACAGGAGAAGCTCAGCGTTCTGCAAAATTAAACTCAGAAAGGATCGGTGAACTCTCAGAGGAAATTGCAACCATGAAAGCATCGATAGAACAATTGAAGCTTGCCTCTGCACAAAATGAAACCCAATTTGATTTTTATAAAACTGCAAAAGAAGAAGCACAGAAAAAACTGGAGGCCTTAAAGAATGAATATGATGATCTAGAACTAATCCAAAATCTAGACACGAAACTTGCCGAAACAAGTGCAGAGATTGAGGTTCTTCAAGAGCAGATGAAAAAGCTTCATGCTTCCAAGATGGATTCTGTGAAACTTCTAACTTCAGAACTCAAAGAAGCCACAAAGACACTACAGGATGTTGCTGCAGAAGAAATCTCCCTTAAAAAGCTAGTATTTTCTCTTAGGACAGAATTGAAACAAGTGAAGAAAGAGCAAGATGAGCTGAAGGAGAAGAAACGAGCAGCAGAAGATCTCACTGGTGAATTGCAAAAGAGCACGAAAGAGGCAGGGCCTCAGCCAGGTACCGTGGAGGAACTTGATGCCAATGTCTTCTACATGCAAAGTTGTAAAATCCAGAAGCTACAATCGGAGACAGAAGAAGCAAGAAGAGAAGCCGAAGAGATGAGCAGAAAGGCTCAGGAACTGAAGCAAGAAGCTGAAGCATCCCGAGCAGCGGCTGAAGAAGCAGAGAAAAAGCTAGAACTTGTTTTGGAAGAGGCTAAAGCAGCAGAACAAAAAGCCATTAAAGAGATGAAGATTATCTCCGACGTGCAAAGTAGACTCTCGATTTCAAAATTCAGCGGAAAGATCAGGATGTCAAAGGAAGAGTTTGAGTCACTGAATGGAAAAGTGAAGGAATACCAAGAATTGGCAGAAAAGAAAGAGGCAGTTATCATGGCTGAGTTGCAAGGAATGTACACAAGGAAAAATGAATTAGACATAAAGGTGGAAGCTAACGTGAAAGCTGTTGAGGAAACAAAGGCTGCAATAGAGACAGCTTTGTGGTATGCAGAGATGGCAAATTCTGAAAAAGTGGCAATTGAACGTGAACTAAGGAGATGTCGTCAACCTGATAGTACATCTTCACCGATATCAGTTTGTTCAGATAATTCTTCGATGTTGAGCATCTAGAACTGAAAGCAGAGATTCAACAGCTAAATGGGAAAGAAAAACAGATTGGTTGGTTCTTGTGTTGGCTTTCTGCCTTTCTGTTGGAAGAAAAGAAGACTCCTTGCACTGAAAGACCACTTATTATAAGCAGTAATTCTTCCATACAATTGGAAACCATGTTAATGTTTCCACCTTTCATAAATGAAAAAAACAAAAACCTTAAAAAAAAGTTGTGCAAATACGATTTCTCATTGTTAACATGCTGGTTTTCTCTTCTCGATGTTCCTAGGACCCTTAGTAGATAATTTTTTGTCTATATGTATATTCTAATTCCAGGCAGCAACATAAGATATAGCTATTCTTAATGACATTTTATGTGCATTCACGCAATGCTAATAGGTTAACTTACTGGAAGTCAAGCATAAATTGTCCCAACACGCCATTCAAGTTGACTATGGTTGGCTTCTGCTTATTATCTGACGTTTCTCTCTTCATTGAGAAATGCTACAAAGCTGGGATTCAGAATAAACAAAATCCTAGTATAAGTAATTTGGACGTACAGCTTCTACACTAGTAGTACTCTATTGATTTTGTGGTCTCAATTAGTTGCATTGCCAGTCTCAAATTTTTGTAACTGTGATGTAAGTGATTGTTATTGTATTGTTACACACTCTTTAAGTCAGTGCCAAACTCCTTACAAAATAGAACTCTTTCTCTAGCATACCCTTCCCAAGAAAGGACCTATCGTTTTATTCCCTCTCCATACTACTAAAGGCCTCACTCTACAAATTAACAAATTAATAAAAGAAGATAGAAATTGAAATAACTATAAGAATCTATTAATGTTTCCTATCATGAAATCATTGAGCCATCCCAGTTTTCAACAAGTTTGGAGTCTCACACCCTTTGTTTCTTCCTTATTTTAGCAGTGTTTCATTTCCTTTTTTTGAGTTGTTAAACTAGTCTTCAGCTGGTGGGTTTCTTTCTTGTTCCTGGGCTTGAGCTGTCTTGGATTAGGCCTGTGCTCCAGTCCAATTGTTCAATCGTTCCTTATTTCCATTCAAGGTTAGGCTATCAAACCCTGACTCTATAGTCTTGGCAATCCTTGTATCCACATCCGGAGGTTCTGGAAAATCAACATGAAATGATCCCTGCTTGATGGGTGCAACAGCTTCATGGAGTCTGGCTTGCTGCTTGATGTAGTTGTAAAGCTGTTGGTGGAGGGGATGATCCAAGGAATAGCAATTCTTGCTTCCACCTTCTGAACGTCTGGATGATCCAGAGCCTTCTTTTCTACAGAAATGGGGCAGAGATGCATAATCCATGATCTACACACCAAATTTAATTTGTTAAATTCAATTAGATGATATAAAAATTGACACTAAGTACTATAGAAAGAACAAGTCTTCGATGTTTGAAGAGAATTCCTGTTTGCGTTCTAAAAGGAATAAAAATAAATAATGTAAAGAAGTTCAGAACCAATAAATGCACTTCTAGGAATGGCTTCTGCAGTTCTGCCGCTTTTCATAAACAGATTTGAGTCTTATAAAATGAACGGGGCAATTTAAAAGGTAATTGTGGAATTATAACTAAAATATTTTATGTGATATATTATGAAAAGCGACTTAATCTTTTTAATCGGTGGTTACAATCCGTACTTTACTTTCTACAGTGCACCAAACGTTTACGGACCACAAAGGTCTTTTATCTTTGCACACATGCTAAGATGACACAAAGCTACTCATTAAGAAATAATGATTTTGAATGAATCAAAAGTTGAAGTATAATTAATATTAATAGGTATTGATGTCAAATTTTACAAAATTTAAACAACAATAAGTGTGTGATAAAATGACTGATAATGTTGAGATATATATTTACGCCGGTAAAAAATAGTTTCAAATCAATTCAAAAATAAGATGTGTGTGATGAAACTTCAAATCCAGCCAAAAAATTTATGAAAAATGTCAGTTAACAGTTTATTGCAATAAGATTAGTTGAATGGATTGTCAATCAAAGTATAAACATAGAAAACTTGTGTTACAGGTCCGCAGACTAATTGAGCACTTTCTCCAAACGTATATGTTGTATACTATTCCAATTCTGGAACAGGTAATACTGTTATTTCTACACTTTCAACTGTGGTTGGTGTTTTGAGTAACTAATAGACTTGTCTAGGAAGTTTGAACCATTTTCCAACAACTAGTTTCAAAGGCTTTGTGGATTGTAAGGAGGGTAGGGCTTTATTCCAATGTACAGTAAATTAAACATTAAGGGCATGTATGTGGCTGAAAAAAATACAAGAACTTCATGGAGACATTCTCTAATCTGAGGCAAACAAATGCCAAGCAGGCACCTATGTTCCATCCTGCTAAACTAATGGCTTTAGTAGAGCGGCCTCTTGTCCGGTATGCAATTATTACGATCTTTCGGAGTAAATATATCCAAAAAATGAGATCATTATAAACGGAAAATAAGAGAGTATTGTTTTCCTTCATATCTCAATTATTGACTGCTTATACACAAAAAATCTTGCTCTAAGAAACAAGGGAGAAAAGCAAAATAAAAAATCTTACATTTAACAACTCCTCTCGTCCGCATCCTGATAAGACCTGCACTTTTCTTCTTGTCCTCTCGTGTAAAAGTGGTTTCACAACCTGTTAATGTATAGTGTCAACATCTTGCTGAGGTCTCCATACAGACTCCAATGCTATATTAAATAAAAATATTATGCAGAAACCAAGCCATAAGGAACAACATCTCTTTTTATTTTTTTGGTAACAATAGTAGCTCACCTTCCAACAAGCTGAAAATATGTATGGGGCATTTACAATGAAATAAGTATGCGTCTTCTCAGGATAGTTGAGATCATCGATGGATGATATAATAGTTAACAACTGCAGCATCAGGATGAACAAGTCAATGATATAAGACATATAGATAAAAAACAGTAGGAAAAATTGAACATTTTACGCTGCATGTAATTTTTCATGAAGCAATAAATTAAAAGTTTGACCTCAACTCCAAATTTTGGAGTAAAAATTTGTGTTATGTCTAATATTTGACTTGTATCAGATACACTATTGTTTATTGGTTCAGGCCTGCTAATGATCTTTTCAACATGCTCTCAAAGTTGTTCCTATACCAACTCTATTCAACTAAACTATTCAAGAATCTGGTCCTGTTGGATCAAGTAGCAGTGGAAACTAAAAGGTACCTTAATGTGATTCAAGGCCGAGAGCTTCAGGCCAGTCATATCTAAAACCTTTACACAAGTGGTAATAGGCCGCCCATGCTTCTTCGATGCAGAAGGCTACAACCATATCACGAGTCAGAAGAATAGAACAAAAAACTCAAATGATATGTTAAATATGAAGATTCTAAATACTAATGCTCACCAAGATTACGCGATCACGATATTCATTCATTTGAATGTGAGACTGCACATAATAATGGACCTGCAATCATACAAATATGAAATAAGGACAGAAGATAGAGTAATAGACAGTGCTCCAACGAAAAGCAACATCCCTTTTCGTTTTTGAAATGATTAAACTTACCGATGCTTTGTCAAATGTGCTAAGTCCGACACCAATTGCAAAGACAGGAAGACCCTGAAAACGAAAGCAAAAGGAAGGATATAAACCAGCTAACTAGTAAGTCATAATAACATTTCAATTGATGTAAAAATGCCGACAAAGATGTGAAAAAGATTATGATTAAGAATGAGCACCTCTCTTGTATATCCGGACAATCCAATGAGCTGCGAATCACGTATTGTTCTATATAAATCGTCAGGAATAATTGGTTTCTGAAAAACAAATCAGCATAGAAACTAGTAAAAAAAAAATAGAGGTGATAAAGAAACTATGTAAAGGATGAGGATAGAGAATAGAAACTTACAGATAATATATTGTCAATATGATTTTGTACTCTCCAGTTTAAACAATCAACCAACTGAAAACATGATCGAGATTCGAGAATATACATAAGGGTGACATTAACATAGAGTGAAAAACGATACATTATTGAGCAAAAAGATAGTTACACATACCATTTGGTAAGCCTTAGAAGGATCCCAATCCCTTGCTTTTAGAAAGCGAGTCAAGTTTTCAGTGACATATCCTTGATGAACATTCTGATCAATGATTGAGCAATTATTATTATTATTATTACTAATTAAGAATCCAATATTTGTATTTGATCAAAACTATGCTATTGCTAACTAACCTGAAAAGTTGTTTGCAATGGTTGGTCAACTTTGTGGATTAATGCCTGCAACTGATTCATGGCATCCATTAAGTGTTTTTTAGTAACTTGATACAAAAAAAATGAATGAAATAGAGAGAAACAAACAAAGATTGATTGAAGTAATCTATCTATCTATGTATAAATATTGTTTGTTGTTATGATAGAGTTTGTTAGCAACAAACAACTAAACTAACTATCAACTTAAGAAAGAGAGATAGAAGTGAGTCAGTCAACATGTATTGTTAAGTCAAAGAAAGAGAAGATTCAATAAAGGTGCGCGGGTCTACCATACCACCAAGTCCTCTCTTCTATAGCTAAGTAATTTACACATCATCTATTAATTCTTACAAATATTCAATTCAATTCACTACGATTTTTCTTATTGGAAATGCCGAAAATTCAAAGCTTCAACAGCACAATCGTTGACTGGTAAATCACGCCGGCTATTTCCTGCGTCTTATTTTCTGTTTGTTCTAAAACGTTTCATAAACTCTATCCTTGTTTTCTTCTTCTTCTTGCTATTTACATGCATGTACACATCACATATTCTATATTCATTTTTCAATTAAACAAGGTTTAAAATATTCATTTATTTTAGTTTTAATTATGTCTTCAGTCCATGACATTTTTAGCTTTTTGTCCTTTCAAAAATATCATTAGAGGTACATATTTTTTTTGGGAAATGATTTTCTAATTTTTTTCTTTAGTAGATAGACGAAATAGACGAAATGACAAATTTTTTCTAATTTTCAACATTATGATATATATCATATTGAATATTCATCAAAACATTTTTTTAATCCTACACATTTTAAATGTTGGAAAGAAAGATATTAAAGTCAAATAATTTTGATATGCAAAGTTTCACACAATACCTGGCAATTTGAATCACAAACAATACAAAAGGCCCTCTTGTCATGGGAAAAGCTTTTTATTTTTATATGTCTAGCATTGCATTGCATGGCACACACATTTTGAGAATAATTTCATTTTAATTAAGAGAGTTTGTAGAAGCTAATATTTTATAACACTTTTGTATTATCCTGTATTGATTTTTTGATAGTCGATTGCAGAGATGCTTTCTCCATCGATATAAGTCATTGTTGGACCTAATTGAATATTCCAATTGCACTTGTGGTAAGTACAAATGTAGGGATCTTGTCTGAGATGTGCCAAGTTAGAGGTCTGATTATGGTAATTTGTGAATGTCTCTTTTATGATCGTCTTAGCCTCACTATTTATAGCCTCTCTAAAAGGTGTTAATGAAAAAAAAAAATAAGATAATGAAAAGAAAAATAAAGCCAAATATCCAAATTTGTTTGAACATGGATAAAATGAGTTGAAATTTTTTCTCATATGTTAAAATTAATTAATTAACAGCGTGATATTGATTGAAACAAGTGATACAACGACGTCATTTGCATGGTTGGGTTTTTGAATTGAATCAATTATATATCATACCATCTTTGTGATCATTCCGACTCTTCATACATTGCGTCTGCCGTCTAGTGACAATCATTTTGCTTAGTTTCTTTTTATTTTTTTAACCATCAATTGTTTTTTTATATAACCAATCAAAAGAATATAAGAATATCCATTAGAATGTTATTTGGACTTTGGAATACTAGTATTTTTTTTTAGACATTTGATTAAATTATATACTAATGTACCAATAAATGTCAACTAATTTTTCACTCATGGAGGAGGAAGATTTAGTTTTTATTTAATTTAATTTGTCCTTACGGTATTCCCTTGTCAATTTCAATTAAAAATTCAACACCATCAAAAGATTTGAAGACTTCACGGTTAAAACACACTACTTAAAAACAGACGTTTTAGTTCTTAGATATGACAGATCGATTGACAAGGAGTTAGATTATATGTGAACTTGTCACATATGCATCTAACATTCACATTATATATTTAACATCTTGATAGTTTAATAGAAAGATAAAATTTAGAATTTTTTATTTTATTAAAATCATACAAAGTTCAAAACCTTATTGTTTAATTTAAGTATTCAAATCATTGCGTCTCTTACGATTTCAAGGACCAAATTTTTTATATACCCATGCACAAATTAACATCTTTATTTTTTTTTAAAGGAAATTAACATTTATAAATATTACTATGTAAATTTGCAAGGTATCACAATACCCTAAACTTCGTCTAATAAAAAATTTACCGGCCAATGTTTGCATGGTCACCAACACATCTTTAATTATTTAACCACACGTCGAAAAAAATACAAAGAAAAAAAATCAATATTTTTATTAAAATAATAATAATTTTTTTGAAGGATTAAAATAATTAAATGATGTGTATGTTTTTTCTCGTCTAAATTTTTTAGAAACACTTTTTTTTTCTCGCCTAAACGATTTGAATTTATAATTGTGACCATGTAAAATTATCCAATTTTTTACTAAAAGATATCCAAATTTACTATGTTTTACATTTGGTCAATCCAGTTGAGCATCCCAATGTTTTATGTTTATTTGAAGATGAAAATGAATAAATATAAAGGAACTCCCCTGTCTTAATTAGTCCATTCCTCTTCTTCTCTCTTATTAGCGAGAAAAAACACACACAAACACAAACATGTAAATAATTGCTCTCTATTATACACAAACAAACAAACAAGAACCAACCATTAAAAATGTCGTCGGCCAAGTCAACGGAGATCTTGGAGCAACATTCACATTCATCCCAAATAATGTTGAACAACTACGGCACCGGATTCAATGAGATTGAGGAGGTTGATGACAGCATTGAAACCATCAACCACCACTTTGATGATAATATTGATAATGAAATTGAAGAAGAAGAAGAAGAGTCATGTGTTTATGTGGCAGTTGGTAAGAGCAATACAAGCATGGAAGCTCTATCATGGACACTCAATAACTTGTTCACTACTACTCACTCTACCAATACCATTCTCTATCTCATACATGTTTTCCCTGAGATCAAACACATTCCAAATCCATGTAATAATTTCTCATCTATTTATTTATTTATTTATTTATATAGATCTAAATCTAACTATAAAGATGTGTCATGCAGTGGGAGTAGGGATGGTTCCAAGGAATCAAGTGAGTGCTGAGCAGGTGGAGAGTTATATGGATCAAGAAAAAGATAAGAGGAGACAACTCCTTCACAAATTCCTCCAATCTTGCTCTATTTCTAAGGTTAAGGTTGATACCATCCTAATAGAGAGTGACTTGGTTGCAAAGGCCATCCTCGACCTTATTCCCATTCTTCAAATCACCAATTTAATTATTGGAGCAAACAAATCCCATCTAAGGTATGTAGTATTTATTTAGAGTAAAAAATCAAACATTAAATTTAATTAAGCATTTTTTATGATCAGAAAATCAAAATCAAGGAAAGGAAGTGGCAGTGTGGGCGATCAAGTACTAAAGAGTGCACCAGAAAGTTGCAAGGTCAGAATTATATG
>Ga0099826_10002785_pt1 | contig 11495 bp, 8 predicted proteins | sample Mtrugardesep15_FD_76830 | JGI IMG/M metagenome (GOLD analysis project Ga0099826, IMG submission 76830) | Root nodule microbial communities of legume samples collected from California, USA - M. trunc garden sep15 | ecosystem: Host-associated > Plants > Roots > Nodule | place: USA: California...
ACAAAATCTGCCGATCTGATGAACACTTCTTACTATGTTGTTGTGATAAATATTTTAAATTTTGTTTGAAGGGTTGTAATAATAAATATTTTAATGTTACTACATCGTATTTAACTCTCTCCACTTTCGTTAAAAGAAATTTCTCCATTATCGTGAATGAAACATGAAAAAGAGCATTCACGAGAGTTACAACAGATATTGCAAAAAAAATAACAACGCAATTGTCACATCATATATCCTGTAACTAGTTATGGTCTTGGGGAGAAGAAGCCTCTCCTTATTTTATGATGAGAAGAACTACGACGACGGTGATACAACTTAAATTTTTTGAAAAATAGTTTTGCCACCATTGTGATTTTATCTTATTGGAATGATTAATTAGAGCTGCATACAGAGAATATCGAATTCACATAAAATGATATAATTATTTATACGGATTGATTTAAGTGGTAATTTTTTTTGACCCTTAAACAAATGCTCATGAGACCCTTGTACATTCCACGATGGAGATTAATGATAGAATTATTAATACGGATTGTTTACTGATATATTTAAGATTCAAAAGTTTTCATTTTTTTCTTGGTTCAAAAATTGTCTTTATACATTTCAATCTCCTTTTATTTTTAGTCAAAAAAAAGTTTCCTTTTGTTTACGCTATATTTAAGATTAAATTAATTCTAGTTTCATGTTTTTTTTTTTTGACTAATAATACCAGTTTCCATATTTATAATTTAATTTATAAATCTATATATAAGTTGATATATTTTTATAATGTTATAGTTAATTTTTAATTGATAATTGAAATTTATTAATTTGTTCTTTAAGCTGAAAAATACACATTGAATAAAATAATAAATTTTATTATTTTTTTGAAAAGGAAAATAATAAATTTTAATTATTTATTCAAAAACTAAATATACATATTATTAAAAAAATTAGCTTTAAACATTACATTAGTCAAAAAAATAAATTAAACCTTACATATACATTTAAAAAATAAATTAAAAATTCATTTTTTGAATTAAAAATTCAGATACACATCATTTGTGTTTTCTTTTTCTCTTCTACCAACAACACTCAATACGAGGTGAAGTGTCAAAGAGTACCCGCAAGGACAATCACGCAAAAATCGTAAGTACCACCCTATGCTCGTGTGCATGACAAAACATTAACCTTATTTTTCACAGTTTCATTCATCATCATGTGTCCAAAATCAATGTTTTTTCCTATGTAGTAAAAGTATAATACATGTGACAATTCACTTTTGAAGAACCCTTAGCATGTCTTGTGGGATTGTTCAACCTCTAGAATAAGTCGATTGAGAGTTAATACAAAAACAACGATTGGATCGTAACTCTGATAAATTTTATGTCATTGAAAATTACGATCCGATAAATCTAAGGGGCTTTTGAGTAATCTGGGACTATGTAGAGCAATCATCTTCTTCCTGTACCATACATCCCTTTCATCAACCAGTTTTTTCACTTCTATAAGATCAAAAAATAAAAAATAAACTACCCTTTATCTTATATTCTTCAGAAAAGTCTTCAATTTGTAACACACCCATGTGCCATAATCTTGTTCTCCCCAACCCCATATATTCAAAAGTTGACCCAGCATAGTCTACAACTTCTATTAGATCCATAGCTTTTTTATTGTAGTGAGATTTTTCTGAAATTTGCATAACCGTAGAGCATAAATTTAACGCCATTTTATGCATTTATTACTCCATTTACATTAAATATTTGATCTTTCATAACCCTCAATAGAGGGTGGTTACCATATAAAATTTCATTCATTTTTTATTTCTTCATGATCTTTGTGTTTTGAGATAATTTTTGTTTTTTTGAGGTTTTTAAGCAAGATGCAATCGAGGGTTGTGGCATCTGAAGAAGGAAAATCAAAAGGGTTATCACTAAGATCACTGCGTTTACTTGTTGTTTTCCTTGCACTATGTGTTGTGTTTTCTGTCATAAGCGTATACACAATTAAGCATTTTGGAATTCAGAGTGTGGTTACCACAATGAGTTCAAGTTTTCAACCATGTGTTGAAGAACGTGCTGATTTGGAACAATGGATTAAACCTCCTTCAAATCTGATCCATAATATGAGTGATACAGAACTTCTTTGGAGAGCTTCTTTGGTTCCTAAGATTAAGAATTACCCTTTTGAAAGAGTTCCTAAGATTGCTTTTATGTTCCTTACTAAAGGACCATTGCCCCTTGCACCCGTTTGGGAGAGGTTTCTGAAAGGGCATGAGAGTCGTTATAGTGTTTATGTTCATCCAACTCCTTCTTATCAAGCTCATTTTCCTCGTTCCTCAGTTTTTTATAAGAGGCAAATCCCTAGTCAGGTATGTATATTTCGATCTTATGTAGTATTTATTTATGAAACTTCATTTGTAAATGCTAAACTTGATCGCAGGTTAATAATGTTTAACTGGTGCTAATTTTGGGTTATAGATTGTGGATGATATGCACTTTAGTGATGTTGATTTTTTCTGCCATTGTTACTTGACGTGTGTTGGCGATCACGGATCGCAGAAAATAGTGGTTTGTTTAAATTCCACTACGCTATAGCGTCATTATAGCCGCTATTTGACAACACTGTACTTGATCAGTTCGCCTGGTTGCTAGAAGTAGGCAAGGAACTTAGGAAAGACTTATGGGGGCATGTGAAAACATGTAGGCTTACTATGTCCTGGGTTTAGGTTCCTTAGAGACTTTAGTCGATGAGTTAAATTTCTCAAGGCAATGCGATTTCTGAATTTTCCTGAGAATATAAACATGCCTTAGGGTTCTTTGTTGATAAGTTCAGCATAGAAACATGTTGGCATGTCGCATGCGACCTAATTATATGTAGCTAGTTAGTAGTTGCAAATTCAGATTTGGTCTGCGTAATTCTTGTGCAAAGTTATATTGTAAGGGATTGATACAAGTTTGAGAGAAGGAACAAAATAAGATCGTGTAGGGGTTAAGATTGAGCTTCCTCCAGGAAGAGATATGGCAGTAGCTGTTGCCTATTTATGGTCTGTTTTCTTTTGTAATTTTTGAAGCAGGATATCATAGAGAGAGAGGATGAGGAGGGGGGGATGGGGGTCACACAGCCTAATGGATGGTCTGCACGTATTTTGTATTTCATGGGAATATGGAAAAGTATGTTCACTGCATGTTTGGATTGGCTGCGGGTTAGGTAGAATCATAGTGTGCCACCTTTATTTCGTCAAACTCGCTGTGATTAGCTTACAGGGTTTGTCAAGGTACAACTTTCCTATATGCTTAAGCTATTAATCTACCGACACACGATTGGTTTTACATCCATTTGGCCATAAAATGTGATGATACACAGACTTACTCCATCTTATGCTAAAATTAATTTGTGAAGAATAAGGATGGTGGAAAGGATATAAATACAGATCACTTTGTCTCCGACTAACTTCCCTAAAACCTTAAATTATTAAAGGCACACAATTAGTTTTAAGGGTTGTTGCTTTTCATGACTCTATGCATAGCCTAATATTCCTGATATGTCGTTAAAGCGATTATTCCCTTAACGTAACATTTCACAAAAGTCAATTGCTTAAAAGCCTATAGCAAACAGGAAGCCACCAATTGTTAAAATAGTTAAGGTAGTTAGAGTTAGTTAGTGCTTGTAGGTTAGAAATTAGAATTCTAACAGAATTTGGCAGGGACAAGCTACAAAAATGTAGGAAAGAAGATTAGGCAGCATGGTTGTCAAAACTTTGGCAGAGACAGGCTATAGTGTCGCTGTTTGACAATACTTCGTACTAAATAGCGTATCGCAAAACAATAACGATTTGTTCAAATTCTGCTATGTTATAGCCGCTATTTGACAACACTGCTATTCACTCTCTATATTCTTTTGTAATTGTCAAGTAAGAGACATGAGCCGGGCATCAAATATTTCCCAATGGATGGTCTGAGCATATTTTTGATTTCATGGTAAAGTATGTTTAGTAAATTACCATCATCTATATTTCAAATTGGGGTTTGTCATGGTCCAAATTTCCTAGAAACTTAAGCTATTAAGTGAAGGACATGATTGTTTTTACAGCCATTTGGCCATAAAGTGTGATGATACACAGACTCGCACCATCGCATGCTGAAATTGACTTGTGAAGAATAATGGTGGAAACTGGAAAGGATAGAAATCAGAGTTGTCAAATAGCAGCTATAGCACTTCAGCGTAGCGTAATTTGAACAAACCGCTACTGTTTCGCAGTTCATGATTTAGTTCAAAGTGTTGTCAAATAGCAGCACTATAGCACTTTAGCACAGCGGAATTCGAACAAATAACTATTTTGTGTGATTAGTGATTGACAACATTGATAGAAATTCTGATCACTTGGTCAAGGAGTTTCCAATATTATGTATGGGACTAGCTCCGTAAAATTAAATTGTTAAAGGCGCACACTTAGGATCGGGAATATGAAAAAGTATGTTCACTGCATGTTTGGATTGGCCGCGGGTTAGGTAGAATCATAGTGTGCCACCTTTATTTCGTCTAACTCGTTGTGATTAGTTTACAGGGTTTGTCAAAGTCCAACTTTCCTATATGCTTAAGCTATTAATCTACGGACACACGATTGGTTTTACATCCATTTGGCCATACAGGCACACAATTAGTTTTATAAGTTTCAAGGGTTGTTGCTTTTCCCACCACAATTCATAGTTGGATATCTTGTTAAAGTGATCGTTCCTTTAACCTAACTTTCCACACATGTAAATGAGACAGGGTCTTGCTAACCAGTGCCCCCGGTACACTCTTTAAGGATTTCAAATTAAGAAATTATTTTTTTAAAAAGTCAAGTACTACAATTTCCAATACATTACCCCGAGGGCACTCGTTAGCATTTCCCATTGAGAAGCCCCCAATTGCTGACTTAGTTAAGGTAGTTAGAGTTAGTTAGTGTCAGTAGGTTAGAAATTAGAGTTCTAACAAAATTTGGCATACACAGGCTACAAAGATGTAGGGAGAAAAAAATTAGGCAGCACGGTTGTCAAAAGTCAAAACTCTTAACTCATAACCATATGAGACTCTAGGTATCAAAATCAAGCTATCTAGCTTACAATATCATTTCGCGTAGACAAAAATACTAAAACATTGTCATTTGGTGAGGAAAATTGAACAAGTTTGCTAGTAGACTCAGATCATTTCAAGTAGACTTGTATAATGGTTATTTACTTATTTACCCCTTGAGATGCCCGAAATGACAATGTTTTAATGATTTTTAAAATAAAAAAATGTAACAGCTAAATGATAAGGTTCCATAGTGCACTAAACATTAACCTCACAGTTTTAACACTAGACCCCATAGATGCTGCAAATTGTGTCTTAGTGAGGGCATTTTAGGTATTTTTCTATTAAAATAGATGAAAACCTTCTCGTAGCTCCGTCTCTCAACCTCGTGCTTCTCTCTTTGGAAACTGTCTTCCATCTCTGTGCAGACCTGCTGGCAATCTCTTTTTTTACCTCCTCGCTGTCAGTTTCATCCATTGCCACATCCTTTCAGCAAGGATTAACTGTATAAATTGTGAATGTCATGAATTTTGAACAATTTTCAAGAATTTTTATATATAGTATATATATGATAAACTGTACAGATATTTTATAATAGTATATACATTTGTTTACTACCCACTATACCTTCTTGGCATTTTGGGGTTGGCCATTTTGCTCCACTCCCAAGATTGATAAAACGGATTAATAATTATTACTATGTTAGAATGTTGAATATTTATTCTGCACGTGGTAAATTATGTTTAGATTCTATGATAGATGTTTTAAACATTACTTCTGTATTTAGTTAATTCGTTTGTTGAATCCAAGAGTTAAGTTACAGGGAATTCAAGAGTTTACATAGACTCGAGTTTTACAACATTATATTAGTTGTGTTTTGTTGAGTCGATATTGGTTTTGGTTCTTTAGGATGGTGAAATCTCAAGCTCTTGAAATCTCAGGAAGAACTTGTATTTGTTCTTTTGCTTCCTAACCCAGGTTCATCTCTGGTTCAAGCTAAGGGCGATCTCATCAATAAAGTCATTTTACATTTGTTCTCTAATCTCTGAACCAGTATCGTTATCAGATAATTGTAAAGTTCAAACCATAAAGATGCTCTTTTTGCGTTGGGAATTGGTAAAGACAGCGAATACGAATAGCAATTGGGTAGGATAACATAGCTGGTAGTTTCTTCTTTATTTGTTAAGTTCTCGAGTCATTGAGTCTTTGCTATTTAGGGAGATGAAAGTGTCGGTGTGTCAAGTGAGTTAGAAGTCCCCACATTGGAGGAAGAAGTGGATGTTGAGCAACTATTCAAGTGAGAGGACCGATATGGTGAAGATATGGTGTCCAAACCACTTGTTTCGTTGCTCTTAGTCCATTGTGATGATCCCCGGGCTCCCCTCATGACCAACAGAGAGCTGCAACAAAAACATTGTAAAGTTATACAGTATAGTTTATTTTTAAAGGAGTATGAAGCAATGTTTATAATGTCTTGTGCACTGTGCAGACTGTTAGTGGCTACATCTGTTGCTTTTGCTTAGGTTTATGATTCATATTCTTCTTGTGCAGATTGCTGAGTGGGGAAGGATGAGCATGTGCGACGCCGAAAGAAGACTACTTGCTAATGCATTACTTGACATCTCCAATGAGCGGTTTATTCTATTGTCCGAATCATGCATCCCTCTCTACAAATTCAGTCTGGTCTACAACTATTTAATGAAATCCAAATTCAGCTTCGTCGGCGCATTTGATGATCCTGGTCCGTACGGAAGAGGACGCTACAACCCAAACATGGCCCCTCTAGTCAACATTACAAAATGGCGTAAAGGCTCTCAATGGTTTGAAGTCAATCGTAAGCTTGCCGTCAACATTGTGGAAGACACCGCATTTTATCCTAAGTTCGAACAATACTGTAGACCGGCTTGTTACGTTGACGAGCACTATTTTCCAACCATGTTAACCATTCAAGCGGGGAGTGCGTTGGCAAATCGGAGCGTAACTTGGGTGGATTGGTCTAGAGGTGGGGCCCACCCAGCTACATTTGGAAGAACAGATATTACAAAGGAATTTTTTGATAGAGTTCGTGGAGGTCAAAAATGCCCGTATAACAATAGAAACTCTACGCTTTGTTCTCTTTTTGCAAGAAAATTTGCTCCTAGTGCTTTGGAACCTTTGTTAGATATGGTGAATTCAAAAGTCTTAGACTTCTGATATATTTATATTTTTCATTGATTACTACATATGAAAATATAGATGTAGAACAAAAGTCTTAAGAAAAACTAGAAATTTTATTTTATGGCATGGCATGGTGATTGCCTCATTGGATGGTGAGTGCTAGATGATGGTAGTGATGACCTCAATTTTCATAACTTTTGAGTCATTTTTGAATGTACAAATGAGCTTATTGGATCGTACATTTGGTTCATATAATTGTTTGGATCTTTATTTTTTTAATCTTTTAACATTAATATTTTAGTTTTATGGAAGCTCGAATGAAGAATAGGGGTGGAAACAGGTCAGACCGTCCGGCAAGGGTCTGCATCCTAGCCTATTTAAAGCCTAACTTGGTCTAGCATGTTTTAATAAAAAGGTGGCATAAGCTTTTTATAAAGCCTATTTACTTAAATAGACAAAAAAAACAACCTATTATTGCTAAAAAAAAAAAAAACTATTAAACTCGTCAAACCGACATATTAAGCTTTATATATAACATACCTTTCCGTTATTGATATTATTGAAGTTTATTTTTTCATAAACTCAAGCTTTCATATGATTTGGTTATTTATTGAAGTTTAGTAGCAGATATATTGATGTGATTGGACCTTTGTAAGATTTCATTATTTAGTAGCAAACCTATTCGTGTGTTTTATGCTTTCATAAGTTTTGGCCTATTTAGTAGTAGGTTTACAGGTGTTGATAACCCTTAGTGTAAAATAGTCTTTTAAACAGGCTTTCAAGCTTCACCATACCTTTAAAAATGTCAAATCATGCCTTAAAAATGAGTCTATGACGAATAATTGGTCGGTCTCATACCCATAATTTTTGAAGTAGATTAGGCTAAGAACTTACAAAATCCGTCCTAAGCCATTTCCGCCATTAATGAAGAAGATGCATCTTCAAAACTCAAAAGTAAGAATGGAGGATTTTGAAAATGTGATGCATAAACTACTACAAATGATGTCCTTAATAAAACAAGAACGTGACATGCTAGACGAGGTTGTGCCTCTTCGATGGGTCATGGGTCGACGGTCTTGCTGTCTCGATAGAGACTTTGCTTTTGGAAAATTCTTTTTGGTTTAAAAATTTGTCTATATTCTTTAAATCACAAATTTGTCCATATACTTTCTTTCTTCCATTTTTTATAAAAAATTTGTCTATATCCTAATTTATATATAAAAAAAAAACTGAAAGGCAAAAACGATATACCCCATTTTTCGTAAATATTTAATTTCAGTTTACTGCATTTTATTTAACAAAATAAACACCAATTTAAACCACAAGTTATTATTTTTCTAAATTTTTTTATTTTGTTTGCTTAAATTTTTAAAATAATAAAAATATAAGAAAAACTTTTATGTTAAAATAAGAATTACTTTTAATAGTTTTTTTAATGAATAATATGAATTTCACAAGTGTAAAAGATTAAGAATGGTTTTTATTGTTGTAATAAAATATCAATTAACTTCAAATAACTTAGCAAATGAAAAACGACCCATTAATATAATTTATTTGGTCTAAAAATATATAATTAATTAGATATTTTAGGTTTATTAAATTTTAATATATTTAATTTAACTTTGTAAAAAAGACTAATTAGTTTTTTTTCTTCTTTCAGTGTATTTTTCAAAATGTTTGCTTGAAGAGCGTCTCTAATAAATGATCTCTTAATAATGCACTTTGAGTTTCTTAAAGTTGCCTCCACATGCAACATAATTTTCTTTTAGTTAAATTTCATAATTTTGTTCCAAGTCTTTTGAGGGTCCACACTTATCACCAAAAAACAAAAAACAAAAAAAAGGGTCCTCACATATCACAATACTTGTTGAAGAATTTGTTGATTAGTAATAATATTGTTAAGTTTTGATTCAAAATTTGTTGTTTGTATTTTAGCGAAATCATAGTATATTTGAAAAATTGTGACACAATATTGAAAAAACAGTTTGAAGATGTGATAATGGAGATATTCTGACGTAAAGGGATAAATCGTGGCATGATATAAGGATAAAGTTTAATATTGTACTGTATACAAACTTGTAATCGTGGCACATTGGGTTCAAATCGTTACACAATTTGACTAGGTCTGAAATACTATTTAAGCATTCTTTTTCCTATTTGTTGAGTGAGCTTGAGAATCTCATAGAATCCAAAAGAGAGAATTTTTAGAAAACTTAGAGTTTAAGAGTTGGGTGTCTTTTGGTGAGATTCAAAGTATCTAAATGTAAATCTTTGAGAACCAAAATAGGGTAATTACTTGAACCAGAAACCTCGCCTGTGAAGGTGAAAAAGTGTTGGTGTCTTTTGGGAAGAGACTCGTGGATTGGGAAAACACATGAGTGGAGGGTCGTTTGTGAGTAACTTGGGTGAAACTTGATAAACTAAAAGTGAAGATCCTTAGGAAATCAAAGGCTAAAGGTTGGTTACTTTCGGGGGTTAGATTCAAGAGTTGGGAAACACTTTGTGTGAGTGAAATCATTGAGCTCTTGTTCAAAGGAGGAGATTGAGAAATTGGTAGAAATTAAGTTTGTTCTTGGAGAGCATATTGAAGTCAATTTCTTATAACACTTTTGTATCTCTTGTAAAGAACTCATTGATAGTTAAGTGGAGAGATCTCTTCCCCATAACTGGTCATTGTTGGACTGAACTGAGTAGACAACTATTTGATGTTTTTCTCTATTTTCTACTCAATTTATCTTGTTATTCTTTTGTTGGATTGTGGTTTTATGTTTTTGCACTTGGTTCCTATATTAAATCTAGGTATGTTGTTATTGTTACTTGTAGTTATTAGTTGTCATTGATACTTACCACACACATTCAAATTTATTGATTGATTTTGACTTACTAAATTCACAACAGCAACGGTATGCACCCACAAACCGCACGACATATTAGGTGCATCATCTCCATTGTTAAAATGCATAGTCGTGTGGATTCCATGACATTCATGTGTTGTTGTTTAGCATTTTTTTCGTTCTTTGTTGATATAAGAGGCGATCATTAAATTTAAGGACATCCCACGCCAAGTAGAAAATTTCAAAAAACCAAAGTAAAGTAATTTTTAATTAAGAGACATTCTAAAATCCGTGCAATGGAGATGCTATAAACATTCTAAACTTTTAATGAGAAAAATGAAGGAATAATAAGTCTTCAAATTTTCCTTAAAAAAAAAAAAAAGTCTTCAAATTTGAATGAGACTTGTTTTTTCTTCATAATAAAAAAGTATATCTAATTAACATTTTTTTAAAGATAAAAAAAATATAATCTCTCTAACACGAAGAACTAAAAAACTGTATTGGATAAAAAAGTTAAAGGAGAAAAAAAATCAAATCCTTTTCATATTTTATAAATCTCAAAATTAAAAATATGTTATTTATAAACATATTTTTTTCATTGTCAATAAAAATACTCTCATTTTTCATACCCCTAAAAAAGTAACTCTCAAATAGGGTAATTGATTTTTCTCTCTTTTTCTTTTTTTTTTTCTCAAAAAAGTCCCAATGGAGCCTAAAAATATATAAAGTAAAAGTCGGTTTTGGTTGACGCAACCTTGTTGGCTGGGATATTGAGCTGCTTGACAAATATGACCAAACAAACTTTTGGGCAATTTATTCTTATCAAATTAGAGCAGTGTGATTACATTATCAAAATAATATTAAATGGTATTTTTTTGTCATTAAAAACTATTTTACATTTCTTTTTCGAAAATTATTATTTGAATTATAAGGTGAATATCATTAAGAGGTCATTAGTTACTAATAAAAAAAAATTCTTCAAAAAATAAAGTTACTTATAAAAAAAACAATTTTGATATTCAATAATTTAAAGATTCATTCTTTGATATTTTTTAGAAAATCAAAAGAAGCTGTTTTGTGATTTATTAACATAGTGAAACCTTTTTTTTTTTATAAAGGTATAAAATTAATAAGATGTTAAAAACATCTTCTCATTTGAAGCAATTTTTATATTCTAATTTTTATAATAATAAGTAACAAAGATGAAAATTTATTAAACTTCTATTTTTTTAAACATTTTTCTCCATAAAAAAAATGTTACAAACAAACTCTATAGTTAAATATTTATAATGCTTTAATTCAACTATTATGATTGGTTGATAGTATGATATTTTTTTCCTACTATCTGTGCATATCATTTCATCCAAAACTTAAGCTTATAATTTATTAAGAGTGACATTGAGTTTTATTAAAATAAAAAATAGTGATGTTGAGTAAGGGAGTTAGATACAAGATAATGTCAAA
>Ga0099826_10002786_pt1 | contig 11494 bp, 7 predicted proteins | sample Mtrugardesep15_FD_76830 | JGI IMG/M metagenome (GOLD analysis project Ga0099826, IMG submission 76830) | Root nodule microbial communities of legume samples collected from California, USA - M. trunc garden sep15 | ecosystem: Host-associated > Plants > Roots > Nodule | place: USA: California...
CTAAAAACAACTGTGATCACTTTCACACTTCAAGACATTAGAAACAGTATACCTCAAAAAATTTCAAATTCAGATGTTTGGCTACAACATCCAGGGCAGCAGAGGTTGGCATGCTCCTACAAAACATTTACAGCTAAAGTTGATATATACTGGTAAAAATAGTGTTGTGAGGTCAGGTTCTAAAAGATCAAATTGCTAGGAAATAAGCTCAAGAACAAGTAGCAGATAAAGAACTCTGGGACAGTGGGGCAATATATATACAAACACTTATATTGCATCTTTGTATTAAATTCAATTGAGTTCCTTCCTATTTCATTGTCCTACTAGAAACGCATATGATTAGCCCTTTTGTAACAACTATCTAGATAATCTACTTGTAAATATGATGAAAACCTGGCAACTCCCTTTAAGCCAGCAGAAAAGTATGGTATTGCTTCAACAGCATTTGCAGCAATAATGGCCACAGAATCCGAAGGAGTGACAAAAAACCTAATAAACAAGAGAGAAGTGTAAATAAAAAACAAATAGTGGAAAATATTTAAACTTGTCACAAGTTAAGGGCTCCATTACCTTTTACCAAGTATCATGTTGCGATCTGCATCACCATCAGCAGCAGCACCAAACTCTGGGGGCTCACCCTCTGATTCTGATTTTCCCAACCCCATACGAGCAACCAATTCTTTTGCATATGTCAAATTGGGGTCTGGGTGTCCCCCTCCAAAGTCTTCCTGTATCCACGAAGTCATCCACAAATCAACAAGCAGTCATTGCTATATAATTCAGAGTCGGGCTACTTAAAGTTTATTAATGGAATAATCCATAAGAGAATAAAACCTTTGGTACACAGTTCAGCAAAGAGCTTTCTTGTGCTCCAAGCTCATCCACAAAAATACGCTTTGCATAAGCTCCAGCAACTCCATGTAATCCATCATAACTTCAATAAAGTAACAGAAACTTATCATCATTAAGTTTTGAGATGAAGAAAAGGGCAAAAAAAATATTATATATCACAACTTAAACAGTATTCACAAAAGATACCAGAATGTGAATTTAGGAGATGACAGCAGTTTCCTGATAGATTCGAAGTCAAAAATTGACCTGCAAAATTTCAACAGAGGGTAGAAGAGAATTGAGTCTCGGTAGGAGCACATAGGTAGATAGAGTGTTTGACTATCTTATGAAAATCAAAATTCATACTTTCAAGAACAACTGTTTCAAAAGTGACTCCAAACTGAATACTCTAAATGAAAAAAGCAAGCAAATTTATTAAAACAAACTTTCACAGCCGAATTTAAGAATATTTGATTCCTTAAGCATTCTCCAATTGTGCAGGTCAAGTGGTCTTGTAACATGACATGGTTAAATCCATTTCCAAAAAGCTCTTTCATAAAATGAAAAGTGCAAGACAATGTGAATAGTATAACTGTAAAATATCTCACTTCATCAACTTTATATAATCGCTTGCTGAATCAAAAACCTCAACATCAAATGGTCCTTCAGGCCCTGTAAAGTTTGTGACACCTACTGTGGTGATATCCACCTGGGAAAATAAATTAATGTTTGGGAGGAAGTTTAGGTAGATGAATCACATAGCAACATAATTACATAAATAAAGATAAGGGAAAAAATATGTAGACAGGTCGTGAGCAGTACATTTGGCAGATCTGGAGCAATCAAGTACTCCTTGATTGTTGTTGTGTATTCATATATTTTGTTGGTAATTCCCTCTGGTGCAGGTCCACCATTTTCCATGTTATATTTAATCCCAAAATCCTGCATAATGGAAACCAATCGACAGTAGCAATCCTTTAGAGTTGGTTTTCAATGCAACAAGATCTCACTATAATATCATACAAAAAATTTGCATCTGAATCAAGTCACCGATTCTATTTATTTAACCTAGGCTAACATCCATCTACACAACACATACCTTTGAAAATATTCATCTTATTAAGTTACGTTATGTGCGTGAAGTGGAGCCATAACACAAAGATTGAAATTGCGGCAGTATGACTAAGAGATCATGGGTTCGAGTCATGGGCCTCTCTTCCAAATGAAAAGTAAGACTACTTGCATTAGATCCACAGTGGGTCCAATTGTTTCCTAAACCCATCATGGCTGGAGATTTAAAGAACTAAATATACCTTTTTCAACTTCATGTTATTTCTAATTGATATCCAGAAGAAATTGCTATCTCCTATGTTTAATTTCAGAATCGTTTTCAATTATCCAAAACTGAAATGTGATTCACCACAGCAAAAAGCTTATCTGCCTTTTTGTTTTTTGTTTTGGGGGAGGGACTAAGTAAGTAATGCTTTTGTGACCATATAAACACAAGATTTCAAGTCAGACTAAATCAAGCTAGGCAATGAAGACTTCACTTTCTCAGCATTTCATCCTATTTAGTCTTAACATTCCAATCAGATCATAATCATACTAAACAAACTGTTATCATCTAAGACCCGCTAACTACCGTTAGGCATTTTGAAAGTTTATGGGGAATTTGAAAAGAGTAAACCGGTATTATAACTTTTCATATCATCATCAAAGCTAGATATGAAGGAAGAATACATATGTTTGATCATGAACTCCATGATTCAAGTAAACTACATCCAAGAAACGTAGGTCAATCTCAAATATTTAGGTGGCTAACCTAAATGTCAGGCATATCGGTTCAAACTTCAGAAATAGAATGCGAGAGTCAGACATGAAATCATTATACCATATATCATTATAATCACTGATAAAATGTATTCCTCCAAATATGATTAAGAATAAAACATAGCAGCACTCACCTCATTAGGACCGCCAGGGTTGTGACTAGCTGTAAGTATAAATGCTCCTATTGCCCTGGATCCCTGTAAATAACATTTGTTTAATCCACTATTTTTCTCTAATTCAGGAGAAAAAATGTTATGTTCACTTGTAAGGCTAAAAATCATGAACTACCTAGGATAAAAAAAAAAACTATGCATAGAGAGAAGGAAGAATGAAGAGAAGTAAATTACAGAAACACTACTTACATCAACCCCAACTCTTTCACGTATAACAGCAGATACTGCAGGAGTTGAAAGCAACCCGTTTAGACCAACCCAAATACGTCTAACTCCATTTGCTGCGGCCATTTTAGTTATAATCTACAGATTCATGAAAATAATTAATGATGTACAATCTAATATTATATTGCTTTAAGAAGACAAGCATATGATGTGCAACAAGATACATATATCCCCAAATACAAGAAAATCATTATTGAGGATGAAGAGATGCATAACCCAATGGTGTAGTAAGCTAAGAAACAATAAATAATATCTACTCTGTACTTTTTAGTTTAACTGAAAGTGATAGCCATTTTCATAACTGTAATAATAAATTGTATACAAAAGACCACAAGATGTGCCATTAAATTAGTCAAAATGCTTGCCTAGTTAATGTATTGGAAAGTACAAATCAGTTTAAACCCAAGAAGCTCAATTTAAAAGCAATGCAAATGTGAAGTTTTGCATAGAGACGGTATCAATTCACTAGCACTGAATAGCAGAATTGATAAATCAGTTTCTAATGATGCAAAGAAGTCGACATTAAAAGGCAAAGACGGCGTGTATGTTAAAAGTACCTGAATAGCTTGCTCCGAGTAATAACGACCATCACCAGATACAACTAGTGTTGCACCTACAGATATGGAAAGTACAGTTCTAAAAAATCCACATTGCAGTATAATTGAAACACAAAAAGGAAACATTTCAAAAACAAAAACATGTAAAGATTTGGATTTATGTTGAGAAACAAGATATGTTGAATGATGGTATTTTATATCATTATTGCGGATTTGAGGCAAAACAAAATACGAATGGACACGAACCTCTAACTTTTTCTTCAGTGAGTGCATTGAATGATGCCTGAACAAAGTTTTCAAGGTAATGAGGTTGCACAAACACCTTCACCTGAAAAGATCCACCCAATCCATTATTAGATACAACAGCTAATAATCAAGGAAAGAGAAGCAACAATCAAATCCATATAAAACTGATATTGAAATTTAGATTCAAATTACAATGTGATTCAGATTACTAATCACAAATCAAATTAGTTGATCATTAATTGCTCAAAATGAATATGAAATTTGATGCAAACTCTGAACAAATCTTCTACTAACAGATTTTCTAGTTTAGTTCTGATCTAATCACAATTGATGATAAAAACCAAAAAAATCAGATGTAGGTGTGAAGAGATATAAATTAAAATTACAATGTGATTGGAGATAATGATTAAACAATTTAGTTGATGAAATTTGATTTAAACATGCAAAGTCTTAACATATTCACTAGCTTAGTTGTGATCTAATCAGAATTGATAAAAAAAAAAACGTAAAAATCAGATTGAAAACAACGTGATCGAGAACAGATCGGATTGATAAGATCTGATTTCAAATACGATCCAGTAATATAACATAATCATGAGAAAATATATATGGAATGATAATGAAAATGAAAATAAAATGAATCGATGAAAGAACGGAATGGAGATAAAAGAGTGAAGTAGTAGAAGACCTTTTTGCGGAGACCAGAGGTTCCAGGCTTCTGTCCATCGAAGGGAGTAGTTTCAATGCGGGAGACATTGAAGAGCACCATGGTTGATTGATTACCTGATCGAATAAAAACGAAATCAAAAAGTTTCAGAGAAAGAAGAAGAAGATGAAGATGCGAGAGAGGTGGTAGTTATTAATATTAATAGGAATGAAGAAAAGAGAGAGAGAGAGAGAAATGAAAGGAGAGAAGGACGAGTGTACCTTACGAGAGTGTGTTGAGAGAGAGAGAGGTTCGTTCTGGAAGATTATAATTGTGCGACGGGGAATTTAAAGGCACTTGTCTTCACTAGTTTCGGACTTCTGTATTACAATCCGGTATCGCTTTTTTCTTTTTAAACCACGGATTATTAAAATAAGATAATCAAAATCAATATTAATTTATTCAATTCAAAACGGACAATACAAGGAGTAGGGCCGGAAAAAGTTACTTGAAGTTGAACTTGTTTCACCTCGATATGACTAGATAAAAATTGTTTTAGATTATGTCAAAAAAATTTAATGTTTTAGATTAAAATTTTATTAAGCTATATAAAAAAATGTTTTAGATTAAAATTGGATTAAGTTTAATGTTTAAATTTGAGTCCTATGTGTTTAAAGTTAACAAACAACTCATTTTTGTCCCATAAGTCCTAGTCCAGCTGGTAAAAATATCAAAATTGTTAGGCCGAACATTGTTTAACTTTTATTTTCTTCGTTGTCGTTTCACTAAATATAAGTAAAAATTATTGTAAATTTATTTTACTTATTGATAAAGTTTAATATATTAGTTTTTAAAATATATTTAATTTCTTTTTTATATTTGGTCCCTCGTAAAAATTGTACGAGCTTCACCGCTGTATGTTTGAATTTATGATGGCTTTGACATCTCGTCTATCTAAAAAAAAAACAATTCATTTCATTAATTTATTTTAATTTATTTGTTCGAATCACGTAATTTAAAAATTATTTTTTTGTTAAAGAAGTCAAATTTTATATTCAATGTTCAACTAATGCTATCGGAGTTTGAGATCATCCATAAAAGATATCTTCATGTTAATTATAAGAGTTAAACTCATACTCTTACAAGATGTTCTGAGTCAACCTTCACTGACTAACTATATGTTTGAAGTCGAAGCTTGCGAAAAAAATATTGCATTCTAGAAATGTTTCTACGTAGAAATAAAGAAGTTGGGATCTGAGCTGAGCTTCATCTTGGACGTGTGTTTGACCACCTTTCAACATAGAGACAAACAGTATAAATTCGGTTGTTTTAATCAAAGTTAAACTGATTTTAAAAAATTTACATAATTATTTTCAATGTATTTTATGAGAAAAATCCTATGTACGCCTTATTTCCAAATCTCTTTCTAATATTTATTTTTTTATTTGATAAAATTCACATGGATTTTATCATTTTATGTGCATTCCTTTTTAAAATGTATTCATATCAATTTCATTCAACAAATAAAGATGTTGAAAAGAATATGTTTATAACACTCTTCATTTTATTTTATTTGTTTTTTATCAAATCCCCTATTTGTTAGAATTTTACCATTTTAAAGTGAATAATTGAAAAAATTGTGGATCAAACCCAACTCATATATAATGCAATCTCATTGTCAACTCTACTATGTTTATAGGGAGACACTCTTCATTTTATTATTACAGATGTTTTATAAAAAAATTACTAAATATCTTATTATTTACTTGAGTTTATAAACGTCGTACAACTTATTCATAGTTATTTTTTTGTTGGGACAACTTGCTCATAGATTTTTTCTTTGAGAGAGCAACAACATACTCATAGATGATTATGCACAAATATAAATTGTGTTAGGCATATAATATAGCATAGTTTGGTAGATGATTAGGCATATAAGATGAGAATGATGAGTGGAGCTAATCAAAACATGACATCGAACAAATTTATTTTCTAAAAAGAGTCACATCCATCGATTTATTTTGCCAAAATTATCTACGAATCTTTTTATCTTTTGAAAGAAATCATCCGAAATTAGTTATTACTTTATTTGTTTTTTTAATGATAAAATTATTTACTTACTTTACAACTCTGAGTCTGTGATGGACGTTCTATCTACTTACCAATATTTTGCTTCTCTCTCAAGCGAAAAGAATCTTGATTGCATGGACCACATCCGTTCATTTTGCTTGGTAATATTCCAATTTCAAAAAGGTTTATTCCATCTTATAGTGATGTACCAAACCACATGTCAATAAGACCATTTTCCCCCGCTTAGGATCCTGATCCATGCAATATTTGATTTTCATTTTTGTTTTTACGATTAATATTTGTTTTTAATGGAGATGATAATCGTTAATCACTCAATCCATATATCTTTTTCGTTATGCAATAAATTTACAATAAGAAGGTTTAGGTGAGTTCAATTTATTTGGTAAAAAATAATATACAATTTATGCAGAGGTTGAAATTTAAACCACAAACACATCATTTATTCATTTTAAAGATGAATTTTTCTAACCACTAAACTACTTAAAAAAAAGAATTACAAGAGAGAACCGGTGGAGCCATACATAGCATGCCGCTGCACACCCTCAAAATATGAAAATTGAACAAAAAATTCTTATTTACAACTATTTGAACCCCCGAAAATTTGTCAATGAACCCCTGAAAATTTGTCAATAAACCATGCACCTTTTTTATTTTTTACTAAGAACCCTGCACCTTCTGCATTTCTATCTAACTGCACAAATCATTCCGATGTTTGAATATTTATTGTTTGATATTTACGGTGATTTTTTAATAACCTTTCTCTCAATTTTTCTAGTTTATAATTGGTTAAGAATCTCAAATACGATAATAAATCTAATCTTCTCTTTATAAGTTGGTTTTGTAACATTGAAATATATTGGAGTGAGAGCACCATATATACAAATGATTTTCAGTAGTTGAGGGGTGTTAACATAGTTTGAATGTTAAAGTTGTAATACCATGCCTTTGCGCACCTGAACTTTTGCTTTAAAAGAAAAAAGAGAGAGTATTGTATATGTAAGTAGGGCTAAAAATGAATCAAGTTGAGTTGAATTTAGTTCAAGTAGACTCGACTTGATACAAACTAGATCAACTCAAAATTCAATTTGAACTTATCATGATTTTTCTTTTAAGCTTAAAATCGACTTAATTTATGCTCGTGAATTCGAACAATTTGATTCAACTCAATACTTAAGTGAACCAAATTACAAGCAATTTAAAGAAACACATGCATTCTTTCAATTTTAAGCTCAATTCTCAATTAATAAATAAACAATAAAAGACTATATGATTTACACTGATTCGAAGATTTTCTTTAAAAAAATGATTTTTTTTCTACTTTAAAGAATATAGCGATTAAACTCACACCATCTAAATACTAAGAAGAAAAATATTATAGATTCGACCGCATACCTTAATATACTAAATGATTTTACAATTGTTTATCACCTCACTACATTTCACATTTCTCGTTACTCTTATTTTGGATATACTAAAAATTTCACTTACCCATTTGGCACCTTAAACTTTCACCATTATTTTGGATATACCAAAAGTTGATTTTGATTTTTCTCTAAACAGTAGAGTTGTAAATATATTTATTAACTCTAAACAATGTCGGTCTCAAGTTACAACTCTATTTTTCTTTCTGTTGAAAATAAATAGAATTGTAAATATATTTATGAACTCTCAAATGAAATAAAAAAATAAATAAATATCATTTCGACAACGACGCATATCACTGTGATTTTGAGCCCATTTGTTATAGTTTTTTCGGAGAAAAAAACACTTATGTTAGGAGTATTGCATCCGTTTGTTATAGATTTTTAAAATAATGAGAATCTAAAAATAATCTAAAAACAGCTTCAAATGAGAACCTATTAGGATCAACTTTTCAAAAAATAGATTTTTTTTAGAGGAGAGAGAAAATATGTTTCAAAAGATTGAACTAATTTTGTAACAAAAAATCTCTTTTATGTAGTTGTATCCAAACAAACTAAATTATTTGTTTAAAAAAAGTGATTTTTATTACAGTAAACAAACACAAAATAAATTCTGATTTTTCATAAAGAGCCCGTTTGTTATAACTTTTTTAAGAAAAAAAAAATCACTTTTTTTTAAAAAAAATAATCAATTTTAAGAGTTTTGCATCCGTTTGTTACAACTTTTAAAAAAAATCAGAATCTAAAAAAAATCTAAAAACAGCTTTAAATGAGAAGCGAGAGCAGCTTATCAAAAAATATATTTTTTTAGAGGAGAGAGAAAATATGATTTTAAGGATTGAACTAGTTTTTTTGGAAAATATGATTGAACTAATTTTGTAACAAAAAATCTCTTTTATATAGTTGTATCCAAACAAACTAAATTATTTGTTTAAAAAAAGTGATTTTTTATTACAGTAAACAAGCGCAAAATAGATTTTGACTTTTCATAAAATCTCTAAAATATAATCTCTAAATTATTTTATGTCAAAATCATTTTTATTTTAATCCGTAACAAACGGGCCCAAAATCTATATAAAATGATCTCTAGATTATTTCACGTCAAAATCATTTTTATTTTAATCTATAACAAACGGCCCATAATCATAATTTTAAGCATGAGGTTGATGATTTTATTTGAAGTGGTTGTTTATAAAAGAGCTGTTATTTTTAAAAGGTCGCATCTCAAATGGGTGTCATTAGTTAGATAGTTGATTCTAACTTGAGACCAACATTTGGGATCCAAATCATCAAACTATGCACTAACTACGTTGGATAGTTATTTTTTCTTAAAAATAAAATAAAATAAATACATTTCTGGTCATCCTCTCTCTGTTTTTTTTAAATGAAGTTTTGGTTTCTCTGTTCTAAAAATTGGTTTTTTTTCCCTCTTATTACTTTTTGTTGAATTTTGATATCCCGTTTCATTGTTGGATTATTGTTTATGATGTGGTTTATTCATTTATGACATTAAAGTGTTTATTAGATTACACTAAATATTCATGTCGGACAAAAATATTTTAATTACCATTATCACATCATAAATGAATAAATTACATTATAAAAGAAAAATATCTAAAATGAAATGAAGTACCAAAATTAAGAAGAAAAACTCTATAGTTTATACAAAAGACCGATTTTTAAAATATGATGAAACCAAAACATAATATTTTTTTAAAATAGGGGACCAAATGTATCTTTATAAAAACATTCAATTTAATCAAGATATATGTTTTGTTGCATCAATTTAATTTCTCTCTTTTTTTCTCAAGATTTAATTTAATTTCATACTATGCCATTAGAGGAAGTAGAATCAATATGAACTTAGAGCGAAAAATCAAAAAGAAAATGAGACGATATAAGGCCAGAATTAAATCAACCGTAGGCACATCAACAGGAACAGGGGCAGAAGCAGTTATAATGAGATTAACTGAAAACATAGATAACCAAAATGTGAACATACACAAACATACATATACTGATATACATGATGTGTACGTAACCATGTATCTGCAGAGAAATATGAAAAGTTCAAGCAAAATATTTATACCTTGGTGTCTTGAAACAACACAAGCAATTCTTACATCATTTCCATTAGTTAGAGAAACTTTCCAATGATTTTGATGAATTAGAAAATTCTGGTATTGATCTTGGAGGAGAAAACATAACAGGTTTTGGTGGCATTTCCAAAGAATCCATGCTACCTTCCAACATATCAATAACTTTACTTATTGTAGGTCTATGAGTAGGAATTGTTTGAATGCACCACAAACCAACCATAGTCAATTTCTTAGCTATCTCATTTTCCTCATTAGACATTACCCCATCATCAAGTTCCAAATCATTTCCATTCTCAAGCTTCTTATAAATCACCAAATGCGGAAAATATAACTCGCTCGAACGACTAGCTTCAACAATGTTAACGTTCTTCCGTCCACCAACCATTTCTAGCAACATCATTCCGTAACTATAGACATCAGACTTATGTGAAACTCCTCCGAAACTTTTGTTGAAAACTTCAGGAGCTACATATCCAACGGTCCCTCTAGCGTTTGACATTGAAATAATGCTCTCATCCTTTGTGCTTAGTTTAGCAAGTCCAAAATCAGATATCTTCGGACGGTAAGTTTCGTCCAAAAGAATGTTATGTGGTTTAATGTCGAAATGAAGAATCCTAGTGTTGCATCCTTTATGCAAGTACTCTAGTCCTCGAGCTATCCCTACCGCAATCTGGTGTAAATTCTCCCAACTCAATGATGGACTAGTCTTAGTTTTTTCCACCTTTTCGGATTCTTTGTTGTGATTTTGAATGAACTTTTCAAGTGAACCATTGGACATAAACTCATATATGAGAGCTTTTTTGGTTCCATCAAGACAAAATCCTAAAAGAGTGACAACATTAACATGAGATGTTTTGCATATACTTGCTACTTCATTGATGAAATCTTCACCACACCCTTTTGACTCATTCAATAGTTTTACAGCCACAGAATCACCATTGAGCAATTTTCCTTTGTACACAGAACCATAACCACCTTGTCCTAGTTTAACTTTGAACGATTCAGTCATTTTCCTTATATCAGAGTAATTGTATCTTTTTATATTCAGAGGACCTTGACTTTCAAGGAAGTCTTCTATATGCTGATTGTTCCTTGTTATTTTGCTGAATTGTGTTTTTATAACCTTCCATATCTTAGCTTTATTTCGGCATATTATGACAGCAATAAGAGGTAGTAACATTCCAGTACCAACGAAACCTATCAAAGTCCAATGTAATATTTGATTATTTTTAGAATGCATTAAATACTATATACTCTTATAATCTTAGTAGGATATATATATATATATATATATATATATATATATATATATATATATATATATATATATTCAAATAATGTTCTTTTTTCCTATAAGAAAATAAGTTTGTTATAA
>Ga0099826_10002787_pt1 | contig 11494 bp, 7 predicted proteins | sample Mtrugardesep15_FD_76830 | JGI IMG/M metagenome (GOLD analysis project Ga0099826, IMG submission 76830) | Root nodule microbial communities of legume samples collected from California, USA - M. trunc garden sep15 | ecosystem: Host-associated > Plants > Roots > Nodule | place: USA: California...
ATATATTACCTTGATTTGGAGCTGCAGAAATTTCACATATTGGATTGCATCTTCAAGCATTGTGCTTATATCAACCTGTATGACCATCCATATATGAAATTATACATCTCTCAAATAGTTACAGGCCCCTTTGAACTGAAAAACATTCATGCAAAAATAAGTTACCTTTGTTCCATTTGGTACAAGATTCTGTAGAGTTCTGAGTCTCTCGTTTATCTTCTCTCTTCTTTTCTGTAAGATTCAAAAAGACAATAAGCACCACATATATTGCTATCTACCTCATTCGCTTTGCGAATCCAGCTACGCCATCAAGGGGCTAGTGTGAGTGACCATCCTTCCAAACAAGAAAAGAAGGCCACATGCTATGGTTCACAGGAGGAATAGTTAAACAAAAGGCATTTGTACTTAAAAGAAATTGATAATTACCCTTGCATAAAGGCTTTGAGGATCTGTTGCTGATCCTCTACTAGCTCTTTTCTTTCCATTGGAGTTGAGAGACATGGTTGATTTAGATGCTGCAGAAGCTCCTCCACTGTTTTCCTCACACATGTTTTGTTCCTCTGAGGTGTAACCACTAGAGGTGTGTCCATCTACACTTGCATTGGCTTCTTCTGCCTTGTTCTCATTTCTATCAACCTTCTTGCTCTTCTTGGACTCTGCATTATTCGCGCATCTTTGCACCTGAATTTCAAAACCACGAGCACAAACCGTTACAAACTCCTAAAATGTCAAATTATTGTTATTAACTATTAAAGTGACGCTAATGATCATTTTATATCCATCTCGGAGAGGATTTGAATTTTGTCCTATACTATTAGGTCGGACTCTTAACGTTGATCTGACATCTGGTAGACAAGAATGTGAAATTAATTAACTTATTGAGTTAGTATCATATGATTATAGATATAGACAAATTAAGCTTACATCTTTCGAAGCACGGTGTTTCTTAGTTGGATTCCCACATGAGTTTATCTTATCTTCTACTTGCACATCAAATTCTGGCACACCAAGCATCCTTTTCAGCTTCAACTGTTTGGTGGAAGAAACAATAGGTTGAACTTGACTGTGATCAAAATTCTCTGTTTTGTCACTATTGTTAGCTACCACATGATCAGAACAATCAAAATAGTAGTTTGTGTGACCTTGAGTATTATGATTACTTTCTTGTGAATTATAGTTGATGTGAGAATCAAAAGAATAAAACACATTAGTATTCATGTTTCCCTCAGCTTCAGAATGGGAGCAAAACTTGGATTGTACTCCAAAGTTCCCATTATTTTCTCCAAGCAGAAGAGAGGTTTGATCAAGTAATTGTGGTGGAGAGTCATCATGGTCTTCAGTTGCAAATATTCTGCGGAAGCATTCCCATTCACCATCATCAGGGATAGCTCCAAGTGTTTCCATTTTTCTTGGAAGTCTTCTAAGAGGAAAAGGGCTATTAAGTATAAATGGTTGGTACTTAGCTACTTACTTATCTTAAGCAAAATCAAAACACAGGATATTTATACTTAACATGGGGATTGATTACATTTGTAAATAAATAACAAAATCAATTTTAATTGGTGATGATTGTGATTGGTAGGTACTAGGTACCAACCAAATTTGTGTAACAAAACTCAAAGGCCAACTGGAGGCAAACAACAACTCATAGGAGAGCCATATTTCATGCAAACGATAATGTAGAAAAATACCGTTATTCTAGACACCTCAGAGTCAAATTTGTAACTAAAACTATCATAAAAAAGACAACTCTTGGTCTAACCATCTAATCCTAATAAATGGGAAATGAGTATAACTGAGATTAATTATTATGTGTCGGTTTAAAGTGTGATTGGTTTGTCTCACCACACACGAGTTGGTTTTGTGTAATTACATTAGGCACAACCACAAATTTTAAGATTGGTATTGAAGCCACCTCTAAGATTCGTTGAGTCACCTCTTATCAAATTTCGCTATCAGACAAACCATCATTTATATCAACACACCAAGCCCAATAACGTTGGACGTTGGGGTGTTAAAGGGTCCCACAATTGGATGAGAGATGGTCTAAATATGTGTTTATAAATGAGGGTCACCAGACATGTTGGTTTTGTGTGGTTATGTTCGGTCAAACCAAAACTTTAATATTGTATCCTCTAATATTTGTAGGGTCATCGGGTTTCCGCAATCAGTCACCAAACATTTATATTCATGCACCAAGTCCAATAATGTCAAGTGTGAGGGGTGTGTAAAGAGAGTCCCACAGTGAATGAGGATATGGTATGAATAAGTGTTTATAAGCAGGAGAAATCATCACCGTTCAAACCGGTTTTATGATATTGTGTTAGTCCCAACCATAATTTTTAAGATGCTATGAGAGTCTCGTCCTAGATGATTTGTTGGATCATCTCCTATTAGATTTTTAAGATGCTATGAGAGTCTCGTCCTAGATGATTGGTTGGATCATCTCCTATTGGATTTCCCCTATCGGATCACCCGCCATTTATATCCACATACCAAATCCAATAGTGTTGGACGTAAGGACGTGTGTTAATGAGACTCATATTAGACTATAGATGATCTGAACAAATGTTTACAAGTGAGAGTCTCGTCCTAGATGATTTGTTGGATCATGTTCTATTAGATTTCAACTATCGGATCACCCGCTGTTTATATCTACGTACCAAGTCCAATAATGTTGGACGTGAGAGTGTGTGTTAAAGAGTCTCATATTAGACTATAGATGATCTGAACAAATGTTTACAACTGAGATAATTGCTTTATCTGGCCCTCAAGTTGCTAAGCCCCTAAAAATAAGTCGATCATGAGTTACGAGACCCGATTAAAAAAAAAAAGAATCGGGTCATAACTCCCAATAAATTTGTGCAATCGAAAGTTATCCGAGAGACTTTTGAGCAACTTGAGGGACAGCTAGAGCAATTCTCTATAAGTGGAGAAAGTCATCACCACATAAACCAATTTTGTGGGGTTGCGTTAAGTCCTATATAAACTAGCCCAATTATATTATCATTAGTATGTTGTTGCTCCCGGCACCATGGTGTCAAATTGCTAAGGCAGCAATATTATAGTTACGGCAGTGTCTGCAACAACCGCAACGTAGTGAGCATGGCAGCCGCCTCAGACTGCCATGCGTGTCGCAATGGCCGCAATACCCGCATTCGCAATCACAACTTAAAACCATGTCTGGCACTTCAAAGGACTCTCAAGTCTCAACAGTGTGTTAATTAAATGTAATGATAGACAGAAAGAATTATGTGTGGAATAGATGGAAATAAACAAGATTAGTTTGGTCAATGGGCGGCCACATCGTGGGGATTAGTCTGACATTCTTTAAGTCATCTAAAAACCGACATGACAACCAGGATACCCCATCCCTGTTTCCTTCAATCATTCCCAGGTCCCGGTTAGCATTGAGTTTTGTTTGGTCTTAATCTACTAAGGAGAGCTCTAATAGTACAAACAAAATCTGGTTTTATTCTGTGGTAGGTATTCCAAGTACTATTAAAACTACATCTGCAGCATCTTACAGAAAGTGTTCATATTATTTCTATATACATAAGATAAAAGTTAAATTATTATTATATAAGTTATATACTGTTTTTATAAATTATCTTGAAGTATGAAAATAAACTGAAAACATTATTTTGTTGTTTCACGAGTTCTCCAACAAATACTTATGTTAGTAAAGTCTTACACGACACTACAGTCCAAAATACAAATTCCACACCAACCAAATACTCTTCTCAATATATTATAATGCAGGCTAAAGTAGAACATGTCAACAAAATGCTCATGCATGGTTGTAGCTGCTTTGGAACAGACGAAAAGTCATTTCCACGGGTCTTAAGATATATCCACCTTTAAAAATTCATGCAATTATAGAAAAAAATATGCAAATTCATATAATATTAATTCATGGTGGCACTATGAGTTTGTGTGTGTGGCAGAAAGTATAGAGAAAGAACCATGCCTTAACAACATAAAACCATTTTTTCTTTCCAAACTATTGATCAAACTTAATGGTTAAAAAACCCAATTAAAGGGTTCATGCGATCTCTATAATTTCAAAAGATGGCCAAGCTTTGGAACTTTGAAGCAAAGCTAGTGTAAGTATGCTTTTACAGTTATTTCCTTTCTGAATTTCTACATATACTCGTATGTGTGTAAGCATAATCTCGAGAGAACACAAAACACATCCTTCATTTGCATGAATCTCAGGAAAAAAAAAACAATTCGTGAATGGCAAGTTGTTCGCTATCATCCTACCAACTAAATCAAGTTGACCAGAACGACGACAAAGAACGGTGGTAAAGGAGAAGGAAGACATATGGAGACGGATATCTTGTATCTACCTCATGAATTGATAATCCAGATCTTGTTGAGGCTGCCGGTGAAGTCTCTTATATGCTTCAAGTGCGTTTCTAAGTCATGGTTTTCTCTTATCTCTGATCCTCTCTTTGCAAAAACACATTTTGAACTTACTGCCGCACACACTTGTAGAATTGTGTTCATAACATCGACCCTTGACGTTCGATCAATAGATTTAGAAGCATCGCTTAATGATGATAGTGCTTCTACTTCACCGAACCTTAATTTTTTGCTTCCCCAATCTGAGTATAATCTTGAAATCAAAGGTTCATGTAGAGGGTTCATACTTTTAAGTTGTTCTTCAAACATCTACATATGGAATCCATCCACCGGAGTTCACAAACAAATACCTTCGCCTCTTTTTGGTTCTAATGTAGATGCAAATTATTTTTATTGGTTTGGGTATGACGAGTTCACAGATGATTACTTGGTGGTTTTAATGTCCGATGATCCAAACTCGGCTAATTTTTTATCACACTTAGAGTTTTTTTCGTTGAGAGCTAATACATGGAAAGAAATTGAGTGTACTACCGGTACTCACTTCCCTTATATGAATTCATGTGATGATCCTAGAGTAGGGTGGCTCTTCAATGGGGCTATTTATTGGTTGGCTTTTCGTCATGATATATTCATGAATGTTATTGCTGCATTTGATTTAATGGAAAGAAAATTTTTAGATGTGAATTTGCCCGATGATTTTGACCATGAACCTACCAACTGTGGTTTGTGGGTATTTGAAGAATTTCTTAGTTTAAGTGTTGTGGATTGTCATAATAATATAGTTGAAATATGGGTTATGAAAGAATATAAAGTTAATTCGTCTTGGAAAAAGACTCTTGTTCTTCCTATCGATGGCATTCCCACTCAGTACTTTTACCCCTTAAGCTCTACAAAAAATGGTGATATTATTGGAACAGATGGTGATACTGGATTGGTTAAGTATAATGACAAAGGACAGTTGTTAGAGCATCGTTCCTATTGTAACGATCCATATGGATGTCAAGTGGCTATGTATACAGAGTCTCTGCTTTCACTTCCCGGTGACAATGAGCAAGCTATAGAAGATGAAGAAATAAGAAGAATGAGGTTGTAAAATACTATCACACACCATTTTCTTGATATTTAATTATATTGTATCGTGAACCCTTGTGTGGCTATATTTGTAACATGAGCCAGTATGCCACATGAGTTGTGTTAAATGTACTTAGTAAGTTTGTCATTATTCAATCAGGTTGTTTTAGAGTTTTGTTTAGATGGTTAATTATCTATCCACTTAGTTAATAGTTAGTTTCTCTTTTTTTCTTTCCTTTGTATTTTCCTGTTTTTTTTATTCTCTACTACTTCATTCCCTACGTATACAAAAGGGATTGTCCTATGTAAGCTCCCCTATGAGTTGTTGCTTGCCTGCTATTGATGGAAGATGAAGCTCAACTTGTTAAATGAAGACTGTGTGAAAACTTCAGCTTCATCTTCCTTCAATAGCAGGCAAGCAACAACTCATAAGGGAGCCAAATTTAACTAAAGCAATGTATCATCGAAGGATAACTCGAGGTCTAAGTACATTTAATAATAATAATTGAGAAATGACTATAACTTAGTATTACTGTATTGTCAATCAATTAGAATTAGTTGATAGCTTACCAAATCTGTTAGTAGATGAAAAGGTTAGTTAAGGAGTTAGTTATTCCAAATACACCAATAAATAAGTCTCTTTATCGTACCACTTACATATTCTTTTATCAATCTATTCTTTCTACTATGAATGAATTTCTAGAAGTATTTTCCACGAATACTTTTATGTTTGCTTTATTGCTGATCACTATGATCTTTATCTCTATGATTACATGATTCACAATTCTTAAATTAACAGTGTAGAGATTAACCGAGAGAATTATGGGTGAAATGAAATGGAAATAAACAAGATTAAATTGGTCTATGGGCGGCCACATCATGGAGATTAGTCCAACATTCTTTAAGTGATCTAAGACCGACATGCCAACCAAGGATACTCCTCCTGTTTCCTTGGATATACTAATAATAATGTATTTAGATATTAAGTTTTGGAACATTGCACACCTCCCTCAAAATATATCCTTCATTTGCATGAGTCTCTATCTATCTAATGTAATCCCTCTGTCCCGAAATATAAGAAAAATTAGTCAACAAAAGTTAATGTATTTGTTCAAAATTTATAGTAGATACATCAACTTACGTGACTCATTTTTGCTTACATTTTAGGACAGAGAGATATATAATAACACTCATTCAAAATCGAAAACTTAAAAATGTTCGATTTTATTTTGCAGCCCGCTTTCATATGATCCACCAACATTGGTAAGATTATACTTAGAACTGTAGCATAAACCACTCATAACATGAAAATACCTATTTCATGGTATATTCCTAAAATTGTGAGTAACTTGGAACAGACACACCTTTGGGTGTTTATATAATTTGTTTACCCCGTTTGACAATGGACTTCCATGTTAGAAATATTGGGACACTTCATATCTGTATTCACTTTCTTCTTTGGTAAGTCTCTTGTTTATCTGTGTTCAAATTTCAACCACTTCTTTTGATATCGAATATGAAACATGTTTGCCCAAAGACATTCTCAACCCTCAAGAAATCTGTAGGCTCAGTTTGCATGTTTGAAGAAGAAGAAAGGGAGGAGAAATGGAAAAGTGGAAGGGATGAAGGGTTATGGGAGAGGATAGTTTTGAGTGGTTTATTTATTTATTCTCTAAAAAATCAATCTAAATTAAGATGGAAGACTTTTTCTATTTTTCTATCGACTCCCCTCCCGCCAAATTCCTACCCGTCCCTTCCCTTAAAACTCACAAACAAAACCATAATTACAGTACGGTTTAAGGATGGAAACGGTGTCAACAGCCAATTTGGTTAGGGAAGAAGGCACAAAGCAAGATCAAAATTGATATCACCGGTGGTTCATTCGCAGACAATTTTTTATCACCGGTGTGCATCCATCCATGTTGCATGCTCATTACACCTCATCATTAAAGTAAACACATAACATAGGGATCTTCAGCCACCCAATGGCAAGCAAACAATTCTTCAATATTATAAAATAGGATAATGTTACATACAGTTCGAGCCTGACCTGTCTGTTGATTCTTTTAATTAAAAAAACACAATATTTTTATTTTAAAAATAGCCCTTAATGTGAACTGAGCTCACAAACACTCGAGCTTTCAGCAGTTAATCCCATCTAAAGTCACCAATAATGCTCAAAAAAAGAGCCAGCTCAAATGGTCAATAACTAGAACATAATCACAACAACAAATATCAGGCTCCTTCTCCTTCAACTAAGACGAACAACGGCTTGCCGCCCAGCTTTGCTCGCCCCTGAAATAAACCAAAAGCAGGAAAACAGTTAGCAATGAATTTTCAGCTGCAGCACACACGATTTGGTACTCAGTATTCATGTCATGTACTTGGGCAGCTATTCTCGACACTTTCTGAAGTAGTCAAAAGCCAAGATAAACTATAGTTACAATCCATCCTAGTTACATACTTCAGTACAGTCCAGAATACGTGAATGTAGAAGCTACGTCCTTTCTTTTAATTAAATAAATAAAAATTAAAAGAAAAAACCTACATAGACATGTGTTATCAATAATAAGAGCAACACTTCAAGGGTACCGAACTTTAACAACCCATGTAAGGAAATTACCAGTACTATATTTTTAAAACAAACATGTTAGAACAACGAAGGAGAGCACCAATCAATCCTACTATTGATGAGTGATGAACTCCAAAGTCCAAACAATATGTCTTTGTTGCCTTTTTCCATTCCAGAATCAAGGAACATAAGAGACTAATGAGACATTCTTGGGAACTAAACTTATAAAATCTAGTCAGATTGGAAAAATCTTATTAGGTGGTGCTTATACTAGAAAATAGGCTCAGCACACAAATTACTTTGTAGACTGTGTCTATGCACGGATTTTTTCAATGTGTCTCCTCAAACAAAATTTCAACATATAATTCAATTTTTACAACCATCATTCTAGTTCTGCTCATGCTGCTTGAGTTTCTGAAATGCAAGCTGACTTACAAAGATAACAATCATCCTGAATCCAGTGTTCATTTAATTATTTAAAAAATATAAAATTAAAAGCTAAAAAAATATCATATGTGTAAGGAATAAATTGAGCCAAACAACTAGCCAAGGAAACTACAAATACGTAAAGTTGTACTTGTACCTTTAATTCTGGTAATTCAATCACACAAGCGCACTCAACAACAGTCACCCCAACACGTTCTGCAACAAAGAGAAAATAAAACAGAACAGCTGAGAATATATCGAAATGATGAAGTTAAGCATGAACAAAGCATAAAATGTGCTTCCCAATGAAACAGTTACTTTAAAAAACAGTTATAGACTTATAGTGGTAGATCAAAAGATACGATTAGGTTCATCACCAGAAGTTAAGCATCCAATTGTCTCCACAGTAATGGAAATTCATGCATGCAGTATTTGTCTGAATGTATAAATAAATAGAAAGAACAAAAAAATAATGAAATCTTTGAACTGTGATAGGATGATCTTTTTTTTATTCATTTAATCCACAAAAAATAAAATGCAAATCATCTTCGAATATAATATACATCAAACCCTCCTGCCCACAGCACTTATCTTAAAAGAGATTAGATTCATCATATGAAACTAAACAAGGAAAGGGAAGGGGTAAGTAGGTCCCCTGACTCATGCATAGCTGTTAAAAAGAAGGATTATTCTCCTCTACATTCATGTTAATGGATTTTTCTTTGTCAATAAAGCATTCATATTGACCAGTTTACCTAGTAGTTTAATCGCAGCACATAAGGTTCCACCAGTAGCTATAAGATCATCTATGACTAAGGCTCTTTCTCCAGGTTGTACAGCCCCTACGTGCATTTCTATTTTGTCAGTTCCATACTCCAAAGAATACTCTTCTGAGATAACCTCTCCTGAAAGGATAATTGAAACGCCACCAGTCAAAGAAATCAGATATCTTCCACATCACATAAACTGCAATTGCTATCAACATTAGCATCGTGAAGTACAGAACTTTAAATTGGAATGCCATTTGAAATAAGGAGGTTCAAAGACCTCAAACCAAAATAATATGATATGTTGGAAATTCGAATAGGTTATGTGCATAAAATGAATATAAAAGACAATGGTGCAAAATATACCTGGCAACTTTTTGGGTTTCCTCATTGGAACAAATTTTGCTCCAATCGCCAAAGCGATCGGTGGGCCAAAAATAAAGCCTCTTGCTTCAACACCTGCATTATGTCATAAATAAAACCATCAGATTAGACACAAATTAGTAACTTAATTTGAGAAGATTCAAAAACAGCAAAACTAAATGAAATGAAGCATCTAGAATTATAATCTATCAGAGAATAGAGTAGCTAAGCTATTGTTAAGCTATAACAGAATGTAATCAAATCGGTTAAAAATGGCTAAATGGCTTTGGATCTCATTCCAAAAGTTAACTCAGGATTATGTAGGACTCCAATACAGTTTCAATAATAGTTATTGTAAGCTTAAGTTAGTTTCTGATTGTGTATAGAAAGCTCACGTGCAAGCATCTCGTTGAATAATGTCATTTTATCATTGTTTCACAGAAACTCATTTTCCTCCCTCTTACCATCGTCCTCACCCACTACTACATTTCCAGCCACTATCCCTTAGTTCCTTTCCTCCTCTCTACATATAATGACTCTGCTGATTAGCATCTAATTTCTCTTAAACCATCTTCTAATGTTAGCATAAAAAATAAAAATCAATTTTGCCATTTGTGTGGAAACACGTCATAGAAATAAACGAATTACTCAAATGTAATTTTTCCTGAAATTTTCTTAACCAACAGATAGGATCACTCAAATTTCCCTTGCCCTGACATAAAAGGGTTTAGGGCAATGGTAAAAACATAAACAAAGCAAAATAAAATAGAATGAAAATTGAACATTACAAGTAATTAAATTCACAAAGACTAACCAAACAAAAACATGAAATAGGGTAGAATTGATTGAAGAATACCTGCGACAACAGAAATGTTTTGATCTCTGTACCTCTCAACAAACAAGTCAATTGTATCCTTGAAAGCCTTTGTATCCAGAAGCAGAGTGGTTATATCTTGAAACAAAATCCCTAACATTGAATAAAAAAATGAAGCATATCAAATATCATATACGTAAAAAAAATAAAAATATATATATATAAGTCAGAAAAAGAATAGAGAGAATATTAACCTGGCTTGGGAAAATCGGGGATGATACGGATCGAAGATGAAATTCTAGCTATACGCGGATCTTGAGAATCCTTTGAAGCCATTTGCGAAAAATCACTCGCTGCTCAACAAAAGAAAAAAGAAGGTTATGTTAATAATAAATTTCAATGAGAGAGAGAGAGAGAGAGATTACATGAAGAAGTGGAGCGGATGGGTTTGAGGCGAATCGAAGAAGAAGGAGAAGTTGAATTAGTGATCGTTGAAGAGAGTGATGGGAATCTGAGACAAGAGGGAAGAGTTGGAGTGACGGCTGAACCAAACAACAAAGGATTTGAGGAAGAACACAACAAAAGCCTACTTGTTTGCATTCTCTTCTTACCTCACTTTAACTTTCTCATCATTATACCATTAAAATTACCAATAATATCGTCACTTTCCTTCTAATCTATGCATAATACGTATTTATTGACCGTGGGATCATTTTTTATCCCACTTTACTTAACTATTTTTAACCTCAAAAAAGTTGGCTGGTTTTCTTTTTTAACCTTTATATATTAAGTATTATTTGGGGTAATATTTAGCTGTCTCGTCTTTTCTTTAAAGGAAAAAACTAGGTCAAATAATAATTTTGAAAGGTAATGGTTGAAAAGGAACTTTTTTACTTATCTTCTAACTGAGAGTTACCTTTGGATAACTTTTCATAGTTTTTTCATATGGTCAACTTTTCAATTGTTGCTTGCCTCGATTAATTTTTTATTTTATACCTTACATATAATTCACTCTATCAAACATATTTTAATCTAAAATAATTGAAATAGATAAAACAACATTTACCAAACAACTTTAATTTTATTTCAAAAGTTTTTGATACTAACTTTAGG
>Ga0099826_10002788_pt1 | contig 11492 bp, 11 predicted proteins | sample Mtrugardesep15_FD_76830 | JGI IMG/M metagenome (GOLD analysis project Ga0099826, IMG submission 76830) | Root nodule microbial communities of legume samples collected from California, USA - M. trunc garden sep15 | ecosystem: Host-associated > Plants > Roots > Nodule | place: USA: California...
GCTACCAGAGAGCGGCCATGTTGAAGCTCTCGTAAACCTGACCCTGGTTGGCGGCCCCGTCACCGAAATAAGTCACGGAGACATTGTCGTTGCCGCGATAACGGTTGGCGAAGGCGAGACCGGTCCCAAGCGAAACCTGCGCACCGACGATGCCGTGACCGCCGTAGAAATGTTTCTCCTTGGAGAACATGTGCATGGAGCCGCCCTTGCCTTTCGACAGGCCGCCCCTGCGGCCGGTCAACTCGGCCATGACGCCACGCGCGCTCATGCCCAGAGCGAGCATGTGGCCGTGGTCACGGTAAGCGGTGATGACCTGATCGCCTTCCTTCTGCGACATCTGCATGCCGACAACAACGGCTTCCTGACCGATGTAGAGGTGACAGAAACCACCGATGAAGCCCATGCCATAAAGCTGGCCGGCCTTTTCTTCGAAACGGCGGATGAGAAGCATTTCACGATAAGCGTGAAGCTCTTCTTCCTTCGAGAAGTCCGGGCTGTTCTTGCCGGTAAATTCGGTTGCAGCCTTTGCCGTTGTCTTGCGGCCGGATACGGTCGCTGGTTTTCGCGGCGCCATTCATCCCTCCCTGAGTTGCCGTTTGAATGGATAGAGTGGCGCGTACCATATGCAAGAAAATGCCATGCAGCAATGCTTTAAACGCATGGCACATATTCACGCTAAAGCGCTGTGAATAAATCACAAATGATTAATTAACTTGATTTCGGTTAATTAGAAATAAGTGTTCATGATGACGATTTCGTCCGTGCGGGACATATTGAGCTGATAGCGCGAAATCTCGTCGATCATGTCCCGCTCAAGCGAGCCGTCGCTCATCAATTCCACCTGCCGCTCCAGCGCCACGCGCGCCTGCGTGAGCTTTGCGAGCTCCGCAGTACGGGTAATACGCTGCCGCTCCAGCCGCTCCGTCGCCTGGAGGCCGAAGTCGCCATGAATGGAATGATACCCGAAATAGGAAAGAAAAGCGATCGTGATGGCCGGAACGATCAAGCGGCCGAATCGTCTCTTTTTATGATGTCTGGTCCACATACCGGAGAGAAGCCTTAAAACGCATAACGTGATTCTGAGACTAAGCCGGATTGTTTAACTATCCGTTGACCTTAAATTCCTGTCGGCAGATAGGCATAAAAAAGCCCGCCGGAGGGCGGGCTTGAACTGGTGACGAAGTCCTTCAATCTCTCCTTCGTCATGCTCGGGCCTGTCCCGAGCATCTGCAACGTCCCAAGTTACTGGGACATTGGCAGATCCTCGGCACAAGGCCGAGGATGACGTCGAATGTGTTGCCAGACCTGTTGTCAACCTCGGTCAGCCGGTCAGCGAGGCTCTGCCGCCCCGCGAACACACGTTACCCGCGCAGGATCGAACGGCCGGCGTAAGCGGCCTGCGGGCCCAGCATTTCCTCGATGCGGATCAGCTGGTTGTACTTTGCGAGCCGGTCGGAACGGGCAAGCGAACCGGTCTTGATCTGACCGCAATTGGTGGCGACCGCGAGATCGGCGATGGTGGAATCTTCCGTTTCGCCCGAGCGGTGCGACATGACGGCGGTGTAACCGGCCTTGTGCGCCGTTTCGACCGCATCCAGCGTCTCGGAAAGCGAACCGATCTGGTTGACCTTGACGAGGATGGAGTTGGCGACACCCATCTTGATACCGTCGCGAAGACGCGCGGAGTTGGTGACGAAGAGATCGTCGCCCACCAGCTGGCACTTGTTGCCGACGAGATCGGTCAGCGTCTTCCAGCCTTCCCAGTCGTCTTCGGCCATGCCGTCTTCGATGGAGATGATCGGATACTTGCCGACCAGATCGGCGAGATATTCAGCCATCGCGCCCGGCTCCAGCGTGCGGCCTTCGCCTTCAAGAACGTATTTTCCGTCCTTGAAGAATTCGGTCGATGCACAGTCGAGACCAACGAACATGTCGTCGCCCGGACGGTAACCGGCCTTTTCGATCGACTTCATGATGAAATCGAGTGCAGCCGGTGCGCTTTCGAGACCCGGTGCAAAGCCACCCTCGTCGCCGACATTGGTATTGTGGCCCTGTGCGGACAGTTCTTTTTTCAGCGTATGGAACACTTCCGAACCCATGCGCACGGCTTCGCGGATGTTGTCCGCGCCAACCGGCAGGATCATGAATTCCTGGAAGTCGATCGGGTTGTCGGCATGCGCGCCGCCATTGATGATGTTCATCATCGGAACCGGCAGCAGATGTGCGTTCGGGCCGCCGACATAACGGTAAAGCGGCAGGCCGGAAGCCTCAGCGGCAGCCTTGGCGACTGCAAGCGATACGCCGAGGATGGCGTTGGCGCCAATGCGCGACTTGTTCGGCGTGCCGTCGAGCACGATCATCGTCTGGTCGATCTGGATCTGGTTTTCAGCGTCAAAACCGCCGATGGCGTCGAAGATTTCCGTATTAACGGCTTCGACCGCCTTTTCCACGCCCTTGCCGAGATAACGCTTGCCGCCATCGCGCAGCTCAACCGCCTCATGCGCGCCTGTCGAGGCGCCGGAGGGAACGGCAGCGCGGCCCATGGAGCCGTCTTCGAGATAAACGTCGACTTCAACGGTCGGATTGCCGCGGCTGTCGAGGATTTCGCGCGCGATGATATCGGTAATGGCAGTCATGGTCTCTCCCTTGGGAATGGAACAGATATTTTCCGTCGCCTGTCTTAGACGATGGCGAAGAAATTACAATGACGGCGGACGGCGGAAACGGCCCGCCCGCCATTAAAATCGATTGGCACAAACGGCGCCCGCCATAGCGGCCAGCCCTCAGCCTTTCGTGATGGCGTCGAAAGCCAGAAGCTTTTCGAGCAGTTTCGGCATGTCCTTCAGATGCACCATGTTGGGGCCGTCGGACGGCGCATTATCAGGGTCCTCATGGGTCTCGATGAAGAGGCCGGCCACGCCGACAGCCACCGCCGCGCGTGCCAAAGTCTCGACGAATTCACGCTGACCGCCCGTGGAGCCGCCCTGCCCGCCCGGCTGCTGCACCGAATGGGTGGCGTCGAACACGACAGGTGCGCCGAGCGCTGCCATGATCGGCAACGAGCGCATGTCGGAAACCAGCGTGTTGTATCCGAAGGACGCGCCGCGCTCGCACAGAAGTACATTCGGGTTGCCGCTCTCATTAAGCTTTGCAAGCACGTTCTTCATGTCCCAGGGCGCCAGGAACTGGCCCTTCTTGACGTTGATGACACGGCCCGTCTTGGCGGCGGCGACGAGAAGATCGGTCTGGCGGCTGAGAAAGGCCGGGATCTGCAGCACGTCCACGACTTCGGAAACGATGGCGCATTGCTCTTCGGTGTGAATGTCGGTCAGAACAGGAAAGCCGAATTCCTTCTTGAGATCGGCGAAAACCTGCATCGCGCTGTCAAGGCCGATGCCGCGTTTGCCGGAAAGCGAAGTACGGTTCGCCTTGTCGAAGGACGACTTATAAACGAGCCCGATCCCCAGCTTGTCGCAAAGCTCCTTCAGGATGCCAGCGATCATGAAAGCATGTTCCCGGCTTTCCATCTGGCAGGGGCCGGCGATCAGGGAAAACCGCTCGCTGTTGGAAAAGGAAACCGAATTGGCGCCGTCGCCGGCGGTGACTTTGAGATTGTTCGTAACGCTCATCATTTTTCCTCGAAGGCGAATGCAACGCCCTGACCGGCGCGGCGGACACCACCAGACGGCCGGCCGCTTCTGCGCTGGAGACGCCATTAGCAGCAAGCACCGCTTCTGTCACGGCAAGATCGTCAACGGAGAAGACGATGCCTGCGCCGTGCAATCGAGCGGCAGCAAGAAATGATAAAAAATCCATACCTATGAGACATCAAACCACCTCGGAAGCAATAGTTAGTAAAATCGATTACTCTAATTCAACAAGCAATAAATCAAAATAAAAATATTGACATTACTTAATAAATACTAAAAATTACCTTAAATTAAACGCAATAATTGAGAAATACAATGTATATTACTATAATAAATTATAATTTATCTCATCATTGTTCAAGAATAATAATATTTACATTATTACTATTCTCAAGCATTTTCCTGCCGAGATATGAAGCCAGCGCCGCTGTCCCGGGATTCTGGGAGACGCTAGGAAAGCAGTTCTCAACCCCAGATGCAGCTTGTGAATATCAGTGGAACTATTGGGGTATGAACAACGGCTACAGCCGTTTCATCGGCGCTTTCGATCGTCCCGGCCATCCATTTTTCAAGGATTGCAGTTGGACAAGTTTCCAGTATTTGTGCCCTAAAGAAAACCGTCTTGGAGGCGGGCTTTCTGCTATTGCAAAGTGCTGGACAGTCTTACCCTCGATCGTCTCATTTGCCTGCCCTGCTGGCTACAATTCCGCTTTTCCTTATGCTTGCGTTAAAAACCCCGACTACCCACCCCAGCGTCCAGAATGCTCTTCTGCAAACGGAGGCAGGCCCAACCCGTCAATAGGTAATCCGATTATTCTGGCATCGGGAACTAAATACCATGAAACGGAAGATTTCTCGACGTCAGATGGAAAACTGAGTGTATCTCGGACATACCGCTCTCAACCCCTCGGTCGCAATGCGAGCGCTCAATATATGCCAATGGGATTGCCGAGTGGGTGGCAATTCAACTTTGCAATGGAAATTCAACTTGGGACTTTTTCAGGGTCACCCGCGTCTGGCACTGGTAACCTGACGCTTATCGCGCCAGATGGTTCTGCCTATGATTTTTCGCTAAGCAAATCCGGGGATTGGATATCCAATCCATCGTCGGGCATGGCCGCTTCGGATTATTCGATCAAACATGTCGGCTCCTTACCCTCCAATCTCGGAACCATAAAAAGCACTGCCACGAAATGGATCGTTACCGGTCCTGACGATCGGAAATGGTCTCTGCAAACAATGGCCCGCGTGAACTCGCCATCTATCTTCGATGTTGCGCGCCCATTGTCAGTAGCCGGCAGATCTGGCTACACGTGGAATTATCAATATGACAATGCAGACTATCGACTTTTGTCGATCACCGACACTTATAGCCGAGTCATCACCTTTACGTGGAGTTATTTCCATATAACGTCGCTTCCCGATATCTCTGGGTCCAAACCGTTCCCTGAGGCAATATCGAGAATTACATTTCCGGACGGTACGGCTGCTGTCTACGAATTCGACCTGCTCCCCGCCAAATCGACGCCATCAACCGCGAAAATCCAGCGCTTGATGGCCATCCGTTGGGTCGATGCTGCGAACACCACCGTGGATAGCGAAAGTTATCACTATGACGACACGAGATTCCGGCATGCGTTGACCGGAATATCAGACAATCGCGGAACTCGCACCGGAACATATAGCTATGACGCTGAGGGACGTGCCATTTCTACCGCTGGCGCAACGGGCAGCGATACCTATACGGTAGAATACGGGAAGAGTGACACACAAGACCTAAGACGAGTAACGAATCCGCTGGGGAAAAGCTCGACGTACCGCTTTTCGCACGTCGATACCAATAATTTCGAGCTTCAATTGACGGAAGTCGACGGCGAGGCCAGCTCCAACTGTGTTGCTTCCAATGTTTCGTTTACCTACGACAATAATGGCTACCTGGCCACGCAAACCGACGAAGAGGGACGAGTAACCGCCTATACTCGTGACAACAAGGGACGCACTACGAAAATCGTTGAAGCAAAGGGAACGGCCAGTGAACGATCGACAGCGATTGTTTGGCACACGACATACAACGCACCGCAACTCATATTAACGTCTGGGTTAACGACCGCGTTGGACTACGACGCCGCCGGACGCCTGAGTACCAGAACAGAAACAGATAATACAAAGCATACTGTACCCTATTCGACAAATGGCCAATCGCGGACTTGGAGCTACACTTACTCTTCGAATGGCCATTTAACGTCTGTCGATGGCCCAGCTCCCGGTCCAGCAGACAGGGTCTCCTATACTTATGATAGACATGGGAATATTGAAACATTCACCAACGAAAACGGCCACTTGTTCACCGTTCTCGCAACGAATGGCAGGGGGTTGCCGACCCTGTCACGGGACCCCAACAATATAGAAGAAGCATTGGCTTACGATGCCCGCGGCCGGTTGATATCAAGAATCGTTGACCCTTCAGGATTAGCTGCGGAAACCTCTATCGAATATGATGCCACCGGTAATATAGCCAAATTTATTGAGCCCAATGGGAGTGTTTTAAGCTTTGAGTATGACGACAACAACCGCGTAACGAAGCTTTCAAACAACATGGGCGATAGCATCACCTATACACACGACCTGATGGGCAACACGATCCTTGAGGAAACGAAGGACGCAGACAATAATAATTTCTTCAAAGAACAAAAATCCTTTGATGAACTGGGCAGGTTGTTGCAAATCGTTCGGGCCGGATCGGCAACCTGGGCATTCGGCTATGACAAAATTGGCAACAATATTTCCGTTACCGATCCCAGTAATAGCTCAAGCACATCGGCATATGATAGCTTGAACAGGCTTGTCAGCTTTTTGGACGAACGTAAAAGCGAAACCATCTGGGCCTATGGTGCCAGCGGAAAACCCGTCTCCTCGACTGATCCTCGCGAAGTAACCACCAGCTACATTCGTAATGGCTGGAATGAGGTTATTCAGGAAAACAGCAATGATATCGGAACCATTGTCTATCAGCGGAACCAACGAGGAGACATTGTCAGCCGAACGGACGCTCGCGGAATCGTAACCCAATTTTCATATGATGATGAAGCCCGACTTGTGGAGGTTACTTATCCTGCCAACCCAACATTGAATGTCACTTATACCTACGATTCCGGTAAAAACGGAATTGGTCGCCTCACTGGCGTGACAGACGCAACGGGAAAGCTCACAAAAACTTACGATTCACTGGGACGGGTCGTAGAAGAAACTCGAGCAATCGGGAGCCAGCATTACACTATATCGTATCGATGGGATTCTTCCGGACATCTGACACAGGTTACCTATCCATCGGGACGCGAAGTCGTGTACGGCCGTGACGCCAATCGCAATGTGAATACTGTTCATACGAAGTCTATCGAGGCAACTGAGAATATAGAGCTGGCGCGGTGGGTGTCCTATTCACCGTTCGGGCCTCGACAAGGTCTGCTCCATGGGAATGGGATAACGGATTGGCGTTCGTACGACGATGATAAACGGATAGTCTCGCTCGATGTTTTTGACGAAAACACGGCGCCCCGAAATGAGTTGGTTAGTCGTTGGTATGGTTATGTCGACAAGCGAAATTTGACCCACATTAGCGAAAATGTGGATCCATCTCGAAACGAAAATTATTGGTACACGTCCAATGGCTTCCTTCAAAACGCCGATGGTCCGTGGGGTAGTCTGACCTATGATATCGACGGTGCCGGTAACAGGATCCAGCGGATTCTCGATGTTGCAGGATCAACGACGACAGAGAACTATGAGATCCCCCATGACTCAAATCGGCTGAGCAAAGTTCTCTCGAATGGCATCGAAACACGCAGGTTTGGCTGGGATGCAGCGGGGAATATCGTTTCAGATATAAATGTGACAGCGAATCTAACCAAAGAATTCGGCTACAATGACGCTGGTCAACTTTCTTCAGTCGCCGTCAATGATCGTGTGACGGGGCAATACGCCTACGACTATCTGTCACGGCTTGGCGTGCGCGTACTTCCTGCAACATCGACCAAACTTCATTATATTTACGACCTCAGCGGCAACATCATCGCGGAATATAACGATAATGGCGCGCTGGGAAGAGAGTACATCTGGCTTGACGAGAGACCTTTAGCAGTGGTTGCAGACGCCGGGTCGGCGACGCCGGAAATCTACCAGGTCCACACCGATCATCTCGAACGCCCTATCATGATGACCGATAGTGCAAAAAATGTCGTCTGGCGCGCGACCTACCTGCCCTATGGGGAAGCATATACCATTCTGGGATCGGCCACGCTCGACCAACGCTTTCCGGGGCAATGGTTCCAACTGGAATCCGGTTTGCACTACAATTGGCATCGCCACTACGACCCCACGACAGGCCGCTATCTCCAGGCTGATCCTCTTGGGATGCCTGATGGACCAAATAGGTGGGCTTATGTAACCAATTCTCCGTTGATGTATGTGGATCCGAAGGGGACGAACAAGCCTCCGTCGATGACTTATCCTCAGAAGAAGCCTCAGGGAGCTAGCTACCCCATGACCTGTGAAAGTCGCCGTGATAAGGAAGACCGTTGCTACGAAAAATGTCAACATTTGCTTGGCGTTGGACATGGAAACGAATACCGAGGGTGCTACCGACGATGCATGGGAGAATTTTTGGGTCCATAAGCATTCGATCACGTCCAACAATTAAAAGGAGATAAGATGGATATAAATTTTGCAGAAACGGCGAAAGAAAATGCACTCGAATGCGTCAGAATATTGAATGAAATAGTAAAGATAGACACCGACTGGAGCACAAAAGAAATGAAAGAAATAAAAAAAACCATAGGATTGACTATTGGAAAAATAGAAATGGAAATTTTACAAAAAATATTTAATAACTACAAACATCTTGACGACATTTATTAATTATTATTTTCATAAAATATAATTTTATCAAAAATTTAATAACTATGACTATCCATTAAATACGAATATTTGTACAGAAATTATGGAGAAGGACACCGCAAAACAGCTAATCGATTTATCCGTGTCTATTGATAGGATTCTTGGTGAAATGTTTTCATTCATAGATCAAATATATGATGAAGATACGAAAAATGAATTCAACAAATCGGTAGGCAATTTGATCGGCTATATATCGAGAGATTTAATATTTCCGCTGGTAGATAGATATCCAGACTTAAATTCGGATAGCTAGCCAGCTGCCCATCTCCGCACTTTAATAGCCGCTTCCCATTGAAGCACACCAAGTTTCTTGATCAACGGGGGCTGGAGTGCTCAGGCTTCATTCAAGGAAGCCGCTCGTTACGCTTCCCGGATTGATCAGCGCGATCGGACTTTGTTGCCGATCGCACCATGTATCCGAACCTTATTGTAGTCTTCCACGCCAGTCCTCAATCTTTTCGCGAGCATCCGTAATGGTCAGAAAGCAGCATTAGTTCAACCCATCCGGGAGCATTCGTTGAACACCTCATTCGATGGTTGTGAATGTAACGCACCGGTTCGTCCTCCTATAAACGCTGAGTAACCGAATGTATGCTATCAGCGCCTCTTATCGAATTAGGGAAGCCATTTACCGAATCACCACCTACACCCCTTGATTGATTGAAAATAGAGATGAGAGAGATCATTGGTAGTGAATTACGACTTATGCGAGAGGGGAAAAAACCCCTCTCAATGTTTTATTTTATTGAGTCCGAGGGAGATAAAGACTTAATACCTGTCGACGATTTCAAGCCATTTATTGAGGACGGGTCGATCCTCATGGAAGAATTTATACTCCCAAATCACCAGCACCCTCGCTTTAGCGTGACTTACATTCTCTACAGCCTACGCGAGGAAGCCTGGCGTATTCCCGCCTTAAAGACGGCCCTGATAGCCCAACAAGATAACATACAACGCCCGGACGAGGGTATTGATCGAATTATTGGATTGCTACTTGGATATTCCAAAGAGGAAATTGATCAATGGGTAAAAAAGGGGATCGAATTCACTAGGATGAGGACCTGATCAAATTATTGCCGATATTGGCTTGATTACTCGCATTTTAGGGCTTGACGGCAGGGAGGTTCATCATGCGCGATCTTTTCCGGCTTTATGATGAGGCTTTGCAACAATCGCGTCTCACCTTCCCAATAACCAGACTGGTGCTCGGAGTGCCGATGATCGGCGCTCAGGAGTGCACCCGACACAGATAAAAGTAGCGCCGGTATCCGCGGCGGCCGCCATCCCACTCGGATCGGTCCAGTTGGCAGGCCAGCTCCAAACATAACGGTAGGTTGAGATCACCCGCTTCGAACCAGATCGGATCTTCCTGCAGGAAGCGGCTGGTCGAAGGATCGTAGGCGCGTGAACGATAATGGGAGAGCCCCGTCTCAGGGTCGTATTCCCGACCGGTGAAGCGGAACGGCTGCGGCACCGTTTCGACTGCCGTTTCCGGCTGACCATAGCTGTCGTAGCTATATTCGTTCACAACTGAACCGGCATCGTCCGTCACAGCCCGCACCGAGCCGAGGTGGTCGGTATGGACGTAATAAGAGGATGCCGAAGGCGCATTCGCGCCGGTCGCGGTTGCCGTGGAAGACAGAACCCCACCCGCGCCGGCAGCAAGGGTGATGCCGGCAAGATCGTCTAAGCTATCGGTATGACTGTATCGACGCGGTTCGCTTGCAACACCTGCGCCATCACGTCAGCTTCGGCCGCAACATGTTCGCCGTCATGCAGGAAGCTCCTGAACGATGTTTCCGTTCCGCTCGAATCCTGTCGTCGTTCCCAGACCCCAGGACCCAGCGCATCGTAACCATAGCTCACCGCCAACTCAGCTGTCGCCCCGGTTGAGGCCGAGGCATGGCGGCTTACCAAAACGAGCTCGTCGTAAGCGGAATAGCCGTAACGCCAAGTCAACCCGCTCGCTTTCACGGTTTTGCGGATCAGGTTGCCGTTGACGTTATATTCGAACTGATGCCGCAAGAAGGTCAAACAACGCCAGACAAACTTTCGATTATTTTAGCATAGTATTTTAATTCTTTCTTATGAGAGAGAAAATATCCGAAATGATTGTCAAGGGGGAACCGATTTTCAGGATGAAAGTCGACGAATAATGTCCGCAAGTCGATCCACCGTTCAAACAACAGAATTGTGCCAGCGTCTTTTCGCATAAATATCTCATTGAATATTTCCATTGCATGCACAAGAAGTTGTGGATCGCGCCGCCGACGTAAAAATTCCGTCAAGTTCGTCAATTTCGACATTTCGTATTCTACAGCAGAAGGAAACGCATCTTTAAGCTGAGAAAACGAAATTAGAAAATCCTCTGAGCTGCAAACTCTCTCATCGGCAAAAATTTTATCGATTTCGCGAGAAATATAAATCTCTAGTTTTCCCATTTTTTGGGTCATCTTCGAAATCTCCAATACTGGCATGAGCGCATCCTACCTTCGACGGGAACAGCCCCTGGCCAAATATATCCATTTCGACGGCAGACCTGCTCACAGTATACGCATCTGCTTTGTCCCCATACGCTCCCTTTTTGATCCGCAAGCGATGTCATCATGCATTGCTTCATCTGGGCGGCACACGGATCATCCCACGATGGTGGGAGACCAGGTGATGCATCGTCAGGCGGATAGCTAGGCGGGATTGATCGGGTCAAGACACCACAACCACTTACCCCAACAATCTGCGTATCAGGTTGAATCGCTTTATTCAACGCGTCAGCAAGGGTGTAAAAGGTGCACGCAATCGCCGCACCAATCGTACTCAATGCATTCTTCTCGGTAGATGCCAGATACCGCGCGGTGCCACTGGCGGTCGACAGCATGCGTTGTGTAGCAA
>Ga0099826_10002789_pt1 | contig 11491 bp, 10 predicted proteins | sample Mtrugardesep15_FD_76830 | JGI IMG/M metagenome (GOLD analysis project Ga0099826, IMG submission 76830) | Root nodule microbial communities of legume samples collected from California, USA - M. trunc garden sep15 | ecosystem: Host-associated > Plants > Roots > Nodule | place: USA: California...
AATAAAATAATCATCACGTCACACATCATAAATACGTCGCATAATCACCAAAATCATATAATATATAATAATATACTATATTCTCTAATAAAATAATTAAATAAATAAAGAGGGCGTTACATAAGCCTCGATCCTTCGGCTAGTAAGTAAAAAACCCAAAAACTTTCCTGCTTGGACCCCAAAGGTGCACTTGGCTGGATTCAGTCGCATATTGAATTTTTTGACTTGCTGGAAAATCTCGCCTAAGTCAGTGGTGTGGATGGCATCCTCCGGTGTCTTGACCACGAGGTCATCGATGTACAATTCCAGATTTCTTCTGATTTGTGCGGCGAACATGGTGTCCATTGATCGTTGGAAAGTGGCGCCCGCATTCCGCAAACCGAAAGACATCACCTCGTAGTGATAGTTTTTATTATTTGTCATGAAGGCGGTTTTCGGGGTGTCTAGGGGATCCATTCTAATCTGTTTGCAGCCTGAATAAGCATCCATGAAGCTCAGAGTCTTGAATCCCGACGTGTTGTCAATGAGGCGGTCTATGTTGGGCAAGTGGGTATGGGTCTTTGTGGCATGCCATGTTTAGGTCGGTGTAATCTACACACATCCTCCATCTTCCCGAAGCCTTCTTTACAAGAACGGTATTTGTCAGCCAGGTAGGATACTTGATTTCGCTGATGAAACAGACTTCCTCCAGCCGCTTTACTTCTTCATCCGCTGCTTTCCTTCTTTCCTCGCCCAACTTACGCTTCCTCTGAACGACGGTTTTCACCGTTGGATTCACAGTGAGATGGTGGCATGCCACGCTGGGATCTATTCTTGGCATGTCTGAAGGAGCCCATGCGAAAAGATCCAAGTTCATCTTCAATAGCTGAACTAAGTCTTCTTCTTCAGCGGGCTCTAAAGAAGTTCCAATCTTCGTTAATTAATGGGGTTGGGAACCGATCAATATTTCCTTAAGTTCTTCTGTGGGCTCTAGCCTTTCCTATTGATACTCTTCTCGTGGATCTAGATCAACCATGTTTACGCTGTCACTTTTGCCTTCTTTTCTTGGTATCGTCCTTCCCCGCAACTTGAGGCTGGCTAAATAACATTCTCTGGCAATCTTCCGGTCGCCTTTTATTGTCCCCACCCCACCGTCATCTAGAGGATACTTCATCACGAGGGACTTAGTAGACAGGAGGGCGCCTAGTTGATTGAACGAAGGACGTCCGATAACTATATTATAGGAGTTTGGGGCATTGACGACAAGGTACCTTATTTTAATTACTTTAGCTTGCTTTCCTGCTCCAAAGATGGATTTTAAAGTGATATACCCCCGAACATGCACCCTTTCCCCAGTAAATCCTGAAAGGGTGCCTTGAAAAGGTTGTAGTTGCTCTTCGCTTAAGCCCATTCTGTCAAAGGCCTCATAGGTCAAAATATCTGCAGAGCTACCAGTGTCGATGAGGACTCTTTTAATGTTCCAGTTGAGTATTTGAAGAGTAATTACCATGGGATCATCATCATGAGGAACGACGCCCTCAAAGTCTTTGGCCGAGAAGACAATGTCTGGACTTCTTTCAACAAAGGAGTGTAAGCCCTCGTCAATAAGCATTACTTGGTGCGCGTAGTTTTTTCTGGAAGAATTTCATTCACCGCCTCCGGTGAAACCTCCCGAGATGGTGTTCAGGGTATGCTTAGTCTCTTCGCCGCGACGATTTTCTCTGGTTTCGTTTGGCCGACGCCTATCCTCGTCATATTTCTCATTCGCGTATCCTCTCAGCTTCCCGTTGTGGATTAATTTTTCAATCTCTCTTTTTAAGTGCAAGTAATCGTCTATGTCGTGACCCCTTACACGATGGTATTTGCACCAGACCTCCTTGTCGCTGCCCATGACATGAGTTCACGGCGGATTGGCGTCTGGGATAAGTTTGGACTCGTACACTTCTTTCAGGATTCTCTTTGGGCGCACTTTAAGTGGAGTGAAATGTTCTGGGGCGTACCGGCGAGTGTTGCGATCCCGCTCAGGTTGTCTTTTGAAGGCTCCTCAATCTCTGTTTGGGGGAACGTCGTAGTTCTTACGCTAAGAAACTGAACTTCCTTTTTCTTTCATGTCTCGCGCTCGTTTCTCGGCATTACTCTCTTCTCCTTTTATGTAGCACTCGGCGCGAGCCATGATTTCCTCCATTGAGTCATCCGATTTCTGGGCGAGGGACTCGTTGAATTGACCAGCCCTTAGCCCGTTTTGAAAAGCTCGGACAAAGAGTTCCTGATTTGGATTGGATACTTTGATGGTAGAATCGTTGAATCTGGCGAGATAAGCCTATAAGGACTCACTCTGTCCCTGGCAGACATTGAACAAATTGTTGGACGAGACCTTTCAATGACGGCTTGCAGAGAGTTGTTGAGAGAGCATTCGGATCATATCTTGGTAGCTTACGATAGAAAAGTGTGGAAGGCTTATGTGCCATCGTAACGCGGCATCAGAGAAGGTTCCAGCCAATAGTTTGCACTTGAGAGAGTCGTCTGCTCCGACGACGGCCATGCGGGTGTTGAAAGCTGTCACGTGCTCCATGGGGTCGCCCCTTTCGTCGAAGGTGGAGAGGTGGGGCGGTTTGAAGTTCTCAGGAACCGGGGCATTCCAAATCTCGGTTGACAAGGGTTGAGGTTCTGGTTCCACCGAGTCGCCATGGTGGGATCCGGTCTTCTCTTGCAGTCGCTGTTGTTGGATAGTTTCCACCGAAGCCTGTAGGGCCTCGTTTTCCTCGATCAATTGGGCGATCTAAGCCTTCATCGTCTCAACTTCTTCCTGGGTGGCCATGGCTGAGGAGAACCGCTTCGCTTCGATTGTTCTGACGAAACGATGCGATTTGGAAACGTGGTCGGAGGCTAGTTTTACCTTTTCCCACAGACGGTGTCAACTGTATTTGCAAAAAAGTACGAGTAATGAATATTGGGGTTTGTATCATATTCTAGGGTTTAGACTGATTATTAGATTATTTGAGAGTGTTCCCAAGGGTGGTATTTATAGCCTTCTATAGGCTTGGTTTTCGGTTGCTTAGTCTCCAAGTAATAGGGGTATTGGGTAATTTAGGCGGTTTCTAGATAGTTCTAGAAGCCATTGAGGCGACGCCCTTGGTGAGGCACGCCCTAAGCCCTTTAGTCCTGCTGGAGGGCGCTAAGGTTTCCTCGGAGGGTCTATAATCCCTTCTAGAGGTCCTTAGGAATATTATGACGGTCCAGGATTAAAAAAACTATTAAAATTAAATAAGGACTAAATTTAGAAGGTCGCAATTTTATAAGGACCAAAAACATATTTAACCCTACATTTTTTTAAGATATTATCTTTTTACTTTCAATCAAGAGTTTTAAAAATTATAAATTAGTCTTGTGACATTTAACTAGGAAAACTAAAATTATTTTTTTAAAGTCCCTTCGGGGACATCCGATAAAATTGGAACGATACAGAAAATTATTTTTTAAAAGGTAACAAAATCTGATGGTATTCAATTGAGATTTTTTACAATTAATTTTTTTTATTTAATATTCGAAAATATATAAATTTTGAGGGGTGATTTTGTGGAATGAATATTGTAAAACTTTTAAATGGTGCTATCATAGAGGTTGTTGTATATATTGAAACATTCTATATTTGAGTATTGTTTTTAAAAGAATGAGTCATTTACAACTTTCCCTTGACTTTATAAGCTTAGAATGTATCAGTTAGAAAGCAATGCAATAAAATTTATTTTTAGAAAGCAATGCAAAGGAGTATTTTGACGATTTATTCAAACAACAGTTCAATGATCGTGAAAGGGTTATAGCAGCAGTACCATCTTCAATTTCTATGGAAGATAATGATGGGTAAACCAAGCCATTTTTCTTGAATAATTGAAAGAAGCAATTTTTTTCCATAGAACCAGATGGATTTAATCCTGCATTTTATCATAATTTCTAGAATGTTTGTGGAATGGAAGTTTACGAAGCTGGTTGTTCGCGACTAGAAAAGGAACATTCCCGCAAAGTCTTAACTCATCCAATATACTTTTAATACTGAAAGGTGATGTTCAAACATCCATGAAAGACTGGCGGCCTATATCTTTGTGCAATGTATTGCACAAGATAATTGTGAAGGTGTTTGCAAATAAGTAAAATACTTGCTTGACAAATGTATACGAGAGAATCAATCGGCTTTTGTTTCAGGCCGTTCTATACTAGATAATGTTATGGTCGTAACTGAAATTGTCCACTTTATAAATTGCAAAACAAAAGGTAAGCAAGTGAAGTCTCCCTTAAGCTAGATATAAACAAGGTTTATGATCGAATAGATTGGAATTATCTTAGAAGAATAGTGGATAGGATAGGCTTGTCAGAAATGGATTATGATGTGTGTTGAGATGATGGACTAATGATCGATAGCGGTGAATGGAGAACAAGTTGGGCCCATTGTACCAGGACGTGGTCTCAAACAAAGACAAAGCGACCATTTATCACCATATTTATTTAGCAGAAAGGCTATATTCTTTTATCAGAGAAACATGAAGAAGAGGGGATATTCATGGAGCAATCATTTGTATTTTGTACTAACGCACCGATCATATCTCATCTTCTATTTGCAGTTGATTGCTTCTTGTTCTTCCGAGCAAATGAAGGTGAAGCTATGGCGATGAAAGATATTCTAGCTACTTGTAAAGGAGCATTGAGTCAATCTATCAACTTCCAAAAGTCAAAGATTTTATGTCAGAAATTTTATTTATAATATTTTGGGTGTCCAACAGATGTCAGGAACGAGAAAGAATATTGGTTTACCATCAATGGTTGGTAGAAATCGCACATCAACCTTCAAATTTATCAAAGATAGAGTTTGGTAAAAGATAAATTCTCGGAATAGCAAGTTTCTATCATAGGCAAGGAGAGAAGTGCTCATTAGATATGTGCTTCAAACCATACCTCTTTATATTATATTGTGAGTATCTTCATGACCCCTAACTCTATTATTGTTTATATTGAAAAAATGCTAAATAATTTTTGATGGGGGCATAATAGACATAATTTCAAAGGCATCAATTGGATGTCCCGTGAAAGATTGAGTATTCATAAAAATGAAGGAGGGTTAGGTTTTAAAACCCTCCGAGCTATCAACGTTGTCATGTTTAGAAAACGAGCTTGAAAGTTGATGACCAACCCAAATAATTTAGTCACTAAATTGTTCAAAGCTAAATGTTTTCCTCATAACGATTTTCTTGAATCAAATGTTGGTCATAACCCAAGCTTTGTGTGGAGAAACATTTGGAATGCGAAATCTGTTGTACATAGTGGTTATATGTGGAATATTGGCTCTTGTCACAACATTTTATGGGAACAAAATTGGCTAGGAGACAGCACCTGTTTGAGGAAACCAAATGACATACACCCAGACTTGGAATATCTAACGATTTCAGTCGTTGTTATTACCTCTGAAGAAAATTACTACCAGATATAAGTATTTGTTTTTTGTATGTTGCATCAAAAGTCAATATGTCGGCGAAAATTGACCAGTCTTTTTGTTCTACACCATCACACTAAAAAAGTGCTTTAGGATTCCATGGACAACTTAGTCTGATGATCAAATTTGCATCCGAAAAATTGGCATGCCTTTTCTTGTACTACTCGTTATACTTCTATCGTCTTGAAAAGTCTGAGTTATCAGAACTTTATGTCTGATGAGTAAACAAATCATCGATGTGTCGAGCCTTCATACCAACGTTCCTCATAGTGTTCATATGATCTTTGTCATTCACTGTCATTTTCTTATGAGCAGGAAGCATGTTAGCAAATACCTTGTCTATGTCAAATTACCGTGTAAGGTGTAAGGTGTGCTTTGAATATGTCAAATTAGTTAGTTTTATCATTAGAACTTAATGAAGACAAATGCTAAACAATGATGGAATGGGACACGTGGTAGAGGAATCTTCAATTCTGTTGAGGGATAACGGGCACTAAAAAGGGAGAGAGAAAAACAGTAACGAACAGTGTTGAAAGATTATGAGTGTGGGTGATCACTATAAGAAAGGTTGAGAAATGTGAGGGTAGTATATGGAATTCTATGATGTCATTCTAACTCTCGACTCTTTCTCTACTTGAAAATTTGTGTGCATATTATGCCTTCCATTTTCAGTGTGGAAGTTGAGCTTATTGAGTAATACAATAATAACACGGTAGACTTCATCCCTTGTTCCATTTGGTAATATCATCTCACCATGACGGCGCATGAAGGAACGCCAAGCGGAGATCAAACGAGCGCTGAATCAATAGACAAAAGTCACTTGGATATTCGAAGCATCAAACAATGCTCGATTTGAAAGGATCTAAATTATTTAGGATTCTGTTGATTGCTTGATTAGTGTTTTGCATATTGAGAAGCATAACAGTTCTCATAATCAATCCAAATAGAGGGTACTGAACAACTAATAAGATAAAAATCAATTAACTGAGAGGAAACTCAAACATAGGCCGACTGAAGCAAATGGTTGGCACAAAATTTTCCTTTCTAATGTTTAACATTTTTCTAATTGTATTGTACTTCTTTGTTGCAGCTAATGAACACAATTCCCCCAAATGAAAAGGTAATTCTCATGGGTCACAAGAACTTTGGAGGAATGAACATATCCCATGACATGGAAAAATATTAGGGGAAGATAGCAATTTGATGAATCATATAATGTGGAAAAGGTAATTCTCATGGGTCACGAGAACTTTCAAATATTGAATGGAAGAGAACACGACAACAGGGAGAAGCAAAAATCATAGGCGATGAGAGAGAAGTTAAGAATGGACAACACACTTTAAAAATCTGCATATAATCAGAAACATTAATTTGATCCAATGACTGTTATATTATTGTCTCATCTCTGTTAGTCTGATCGGATTGACTTAAGATCTTGAAGTGTGCTCTTCTCATAGTCTCAGGTTCGATTCCCCCTAATACCAATAGGTTTGATTCCCCCTAATACCAATTTTGGTGAAATAGTTTGTATGGCTTTAAATGGGGTCCCAACAAGTGGAAGGTGAGATTGAAACCCTTGAATTAATCGGTTGACCGGATATCGGGTTTTAAAAATAAAAAAACTCCAACTTGATATACCCTATATATACATATATTCATATATTTTTGTGTGCACCACAATGTGCATAGCAAAAGAAAAGAGTTACTGAATAGTATTATAAGTGAGACATCATAAAACATGTTTTCTTGAATTTACTTCTGTAAAAGCTTTCCATAAAGCTCAAGCATTTGACAATGCAATAGAATAGTTCATTTGCATTCAAGTTACAACTATACAATAGTGATGCACCAGATCTATTGAAGCTTATCGATAGCCCACACTATCTATGAAGCAATGTGATTACCTCACACTTCACAGTAACTTTAAAAGCACTGAAATCCTACCCATTTAAGTAGATTTAAAAAGGAAAGAAAACCCAACCCTATCAGTTTTTATCAGATTACAACACTTCCAATATCAGTATTGGTTGAAAATACTACTACTAATAGAGAAATCCCTTTTCTTTGGTTTTCTTTCCTTCAAAATTGTCAAGCATACATTATAAGCATGCAAAGAATGAAATATGGTACATTATTCTTATTATATCTTTATGCTGCAGCAGAGTGCTTATCCTCGTAATCATCAAGATTAAGAGCATGTAGCAACTTCGGCCAAGATTCTGGGATTCCTCCAGGCAGGTTAAACTCCAATAATTTTCCTCTGCTGCGGTAAAACTCCTCCACAGGCCGACTCTGCAATCGTAATAGAAAACCAATCCTAAACCAGTTAGAAAAGACGTGAACATTATTCACAGCAGAATAATTAAAAGCAACATGTAACTAGAAGCATCAACTTTTATACAACTTCACTCAAGATGTTTCATGAGCCCATCATAGTAAAAATAAATGTAAAACTTCAAATAAGAAGGCACAAAAACATCTATTCCTCTGAAGTGCTATAAATGACAATAATGTTGATGATGAATATGATTATGATATAACAATGCAGCAATACCGTTTCATTGTATATTCGAAGCCTTTCTTTGACAACTGCTTCAGTATCATCTGATCGAGTAATGAGCTTTGACATACAATTTGTAGGTGGAAGAAGCGGAGCCATGACAATTCCAGGGATCCCATTCTCGGCCTTAATGTCAATAGAAGCAACATTAAAATTTCCCCCACACTGATTGCAAATCCTCCTGCCAAGGCATTTCTCAAGCAGTACATTTTCTGGAAGCCTCAGATTGATAACCAAGTCAATGTCGGCTACCCCTTCCAATATTTCCTGAGCATAAAAAAAGAAAGGCAACTCCGGTACATAAAAGATTTTCGAGGAGAGAAAATAAGTTTGCTTGTTTAAAAAGGCACGAAGTTTAGAAAACATCATGGGACAACCGCAAAAAGTGGATACACATTGATATAAAAAGAACACCAGGTGAGACCTCAGTTACTTAGAATTTCAAAAAAAAACTAATGACAAATACGAGCTGATTAGGTAGGAAATTAAAGGAACTTAGATAAGGTGCCTTATTATCCAATCGGTAAAATTTGTTCATTTATTTTTCATTGGATAATACATTTTTCGGGTATCAGAATCTACTATCAACATTTTTGTTTTCTGTATTCTTGTGAAATATTTTGCAAACAAAATAGGGGAGTGCCTATAGTGAGTGACATACACTTTACCAAATTGAAGATATACTCACTGCTTGCTTTATTGTTCGAGGAAAACCATCAAGAATAAATCCCAGTTCACCTTTAGCTTCCCCAGCATCGAGTCTCTTTGATAATAAATTTATAATAATTTCATCTGACACCAATTGACCTTGTTTTACAATTTCTGATAGCTGTAAGACACCAAACATAACACATCAGAGAGCAGAAGAGCTGATGCAATGGACATAAAATAATCATAGTACTCCAGTATAAAGGGACGACTAATAGAACAGGTCATGCTGTGATATTGAAAATGAAATAACAACAGTATTTATCAAAGCACAACGACCATTTTCACTCAGCTGATCTTTATGCTACTAAGAACAGTAAAACATTTAATAATTATTACCTAATCACTTACAAATCAAAACATTAAAAAGGAGAAGCAATCGATATTCATAAAATTTATTTGGTTTAATAAAAATTAAAGTTTAAACTTCCAAATTTAAAGACTTGCTAGCTTGAAGGACATGTAGATGTTCCCAATAACACAAGAAATAAAGTCACTTGCAATTAAAATTACATAACTATACCACAAATCCAACATCAGTCAAGAGAACACAGTGATATTAGTAGATTATGTATTTATTAAGGAACGGAAAACCAGAAAATGTCAATTTTAAATACATTGGCACAGGTGTCATAATAGAGGTTACCGACTAACAGATGACAAGAACACCGTATAAGTTGTTAGTCATGTAACAAATAGTATATATATGGTGAAAGGACCTGAGATACAAATACAATCAAAGCATAAAGTGGTGAGTACCAAATTAGTGCATCAGAAACACTCATTTCCAGCTCAAGGTTTAAGTTAGATTGAGATACATGATGCTACTCAACTATACTAAGTAATTTTTTTTCTTCAAACCAAACAACTAGCATATAGCCATTTGATATCTAGGGAGGTATGTCCATTAGAGTACAGTTTTGTTTTAGGATGTTTACCCTAATTGGCTCAAAATCAAAAGAATTAAAACTAGAATTTTTTTTCCCACATGACCAAATTGAAAACCTTCTTCCTAACTGGCTAAACACGTGGATTTCAAAACCTAATCATACATGAAACTATAGCTATCAAGTTTGCTAGATCAAGATGCCTGTATTAGGTTTTTATGCATTTGTCCTAACTAATCCTTACAAAGTCGGCAACATGTAAGGTGAAGGGTATCTCCCACTTATATAAATGCACATGACACTCGGGTATTTTCTGATTAGCTAAACAGGCTTCCTGTCGTGCTTTGGGGACACTGACAAGCACGGCCGGTGCCTGGTGGTAAATTCTCTTGATTTAAAAAAAAAAAAACTCATAACATGTCTTTATTTAAAATGAAAATAAATAAATAAAATCAGCCCCCAAAAGCAAATACCATTTATGAATATGATACTCCAGCTTGGCCACTATCTCTGCAAAGGACAATTTAGTTTATGGAATCACATAATTTTTTAAATTGAAAACAAAATCGCATAATTTTTAATTTAAGAAAAGAAAAAGAACCACATAATTTTATAACTACCACTACTAATGAAGAACACTAGATCCAAAAATCACTCACAAAACGACAAAAAACCAACAAGTAGTAGTTGCTATGCTAAGTGACATATGTTGGAAAGTATAACCAAGATACACATACACATGAAATTATCTTAATTTCAATCCTACCAATTAAACTACTGACTTATATAACTGCAAGTTCTTATCAAAACCTACAATGATTTCCAAAGCAAAGCTCCAAAAAAAATTAATTTTTTTTTGTGTTAACCCTCGAGATCCTAGGGGAAGGGGCCCTAGTAGTCCAGTGTTCGGGAGATTGTAAGAATCGATTGTTCGAATCAAATTCGAGTTCTCCCAAACAATTCATCCTTACCAACAATACATCCCTACGTGGAGCTCAATAAAACCACTTGAGCTTGATCACTTGGTTAATAACTCATTGTACACTCAAATTTTCTTTTTCCCGTGTACGAGAACTAAGCTTAAAGTAACACAGAATGAAAATTCAAATGATCTTGAAAAATTATAATTATTTTCTAATTTTGCGTGTGATAAGAATAAGATACAAATCATAAGTTAGCAATGAACGAGTCAAAATTCAAAGCAAAAAACGAATCACAGAGAGAATAAGAAGAAGAAGAAGGAATTTTCAAACCTGGGAAGAAAGTGGACCAGATGAAGAGAGCTCTTCACGAACGAGATCACCAGTGGCGATGTGAGGAACACCAAGGAGATTTGAAAGACGGCTAGCGTAGGTGCCTTTACCGACGCCAGGACAACCGAGGAAGACCCACCGTACGTGACTGTTCTTCTGATCTTCACCACGTGGAGGAACAAGTTGGAATGGCGCGGAGGTGTAAGGTGGCGCGTGGGAGTTGAGCTCGGAGGAGAGGTAGCGCCTTGCGACGGAAGAGATGAAGGACGCGCGCGTGGTAAGGCGGGTGGTGAAGGCCGCCATGGGAATTTTGTATGAACGAGACAAGGGGAAGCCAATAATAATGAAATGATTGATTACTCCGATAATTAATTTTTCGGTGTCTTTGTTTCTTTGGGAAGTCGTGCTTTGAATATTTCAAATTACTGCTAGTAGTCAATTTTCCATTATTAGGATTTAATTAGTGAGTTCTCTCAAAAAAAAAAAAAGGATTTAATTATAGTGAGTGTGTAAAAAGTGAACAGCATTAAAGTTCTTATTAAAACATGTGAAAATAAGTTAATGGTCTTGCTAATTACTTGAGTCACTGGGAAATCCAAAAATAAAACTTTTGTTTTAAAGT
>Ga0099826_10002790_pt1 | contig 11490 bp, 10 predicted proteins | sample Mtrugardesep15_FD_76830 | JGI IMG/M metagenome (GOLD analysis project Ga0099826, IMG submission 76830) | Root nodule microbial communities of legume samples collected from California, USA - M. trunc garden sep15 | ecosystem: Host-associated > Plants > Roots > Nodule | place: USA: California...
AGCAAATTGAATGTACTTTGCATTTAATTTTCCTTTGGAAAAGATAATTGTTGGTCTTTTTTGCTTATAATTTGGGACAAAGAAAATGAGTTTTTTTTGCTTATAATTTGGGACGGAGGGAGTATTGTTTTTACAAATTTATCCTTAAGAGAGAGAATTTGTTTATATTTTCAACATAGTATTTATTGTTGATTGAAGAAAAATATGCAAAATAAATAAAGGTATGTTAATAAAGAAATAATTAATGTAATTGGAAATAGCAAAAGGGTCTTATAATTAAGGACAGAGGTAGTATATTAAAAAGATATATAATATTAAATCATATCTCATTAATTAATATAAGAACACATCATTAATGTATGTATTAAACTTGTGTACACTAAAGCTATATGAATTAAACTCGTTATAATAATATATTAATTATTATTTTTTATTATTTTAATTTTACTTATTACTCGTCAAAGTCATTCCTCTTTAGTGGTTTTTTCAACTTTTAGAAAAATAAGATATAAAAATGAGTTTGTAAAAGAAAAAGTTACACGAACAGTTACATTGTGAACATTAATGTGCGGGTGAGAGCTGTGGAAATGGTGCTCATGGACAAACCTCGCAAAGGCAATAACAAATACAAAAATCACATTGAATGTATCTATAAAGAGTAATGATATTTGAACATCTAAATTTTGACAACTTATTTGATAACCTATAAAACTTAGTGTAAATTTGATTAAGAAAGAGAAAGAAAAAATTATTATAAAACTCTTATGAGTTGTTTTTAGTGTGATTTTGTAAATTGTCATATAAGTTGTTAAAATTTTGATGTTCAACTATCATTACTCATTTATAAATCCGACATTTTTCAAACATTAATGCAAATGTGATAATTGCGGACATGGCGCCCGTAGACAAACCTCATAAAGCCAATAACAAGTACAAAGCCAATCACATTGAATTACTAATAAATCCGATGATTTTATTTTACAAAGACGACCTTAATTGCGTAGAAGCTACCAAGTTACTACGACAATGCCTATATATATATATATATATATATATATTATGCAGATGCATTATTTACCTACAAATATTTGTAATAAGATCGATAGAGTCATGAAGAACTTTATTTGGGGTGGAATAGGAAGTGGAATAGAGTTAAGTGTCGTGCTGTTATTTCCCCTGAGAAATTTGGAGGCCTCGCTAGTAGGGAAGCTAGATTATCTAATATTGCTCTTCTTGGGAAGTTAGTTTGGAACCTTATTTATGATCCTCAGAATTTTTGGGCGAGGGTTTTATCTCACAAGTACATAAAAGGTGACGACATTTGAAACATTAAAGTTAAAGGAAACATTTCTCTAATCTGGAGAAGTATTTTAAAGGTATTGGAAGCTTTGAGACAAGGCTTTCAATTCCGCATTGGTGATGGATCCTCTTCATTATGGTATGATAACTGGACGAGGCTAAGAGCGTTTTGTCACTTGGTTGATTTTGTCAACATTTCGAATACTCAATAACAGCTTAAGGATGTTAGTTTTATTGGACCATGAGATTGGAATAAATTGATGGCAATGGTTCCAAACGAGCTCAACATGACTATTTATCAGTTCCCCACTCCTTTGGTCTTTGATGATGATATTCATGATAGATGGGTTTGATGAGCTTCTAAAACGAGAAGGTATTCTTGTTCTACAACATATAGTTGCTTTTATCACGTTATAAAGAGTTGGATGGTAATGAAAGTTGGGAATGGATTTGGAATTGGTCAATTTTGGCCAAGGTGCAACGTTTCATGTGGTTTTGCATGCACAAAGCAATCCCAACTAACAAGCTTCAACATCACTGCAACTTCTTCTGTCTTCCAGCGATGTGGAACACATGATGAAGATGTGCTTCACTGCCTTAAGGATTGTGCACCATCGGAGGAAGTTTGGCAACTAATATATAGTGTTAGTTATCCATATTTCTTCAACCTCACATCCTTGAACACATGGTTACAAACTATGTCTAAAAGACCTTTTGGTAACATGTTAGCAATAACTATTTGGTGGATCTAGCGCTTCAGAAATAATCATATTTTTTACGACAAGCAATGAAAAACCCAAAATGTCATTCATTTTATATACATTATGCGTACTGACCTAACTTCTATTAATATTCACTCCTCTGAACACCACATTAATCGTCACATTGTTAAATGGACCCCGCCTCAAGATGGACGTGTTAAGTTGAATAATGATGGAAGTTGTGATGCTTTCGGTGACATTGGTTCTAGAGGTTTACTTCGTGATAACAAGGGAAATTGGATAGTTGAATTATCTTCTATTGAGGGGCAGAGGGATGCGCTTTTTGATGAGCTATTTAGGTTTATGATGGTTTGATGTTGGTATCAACAACTCTATTCAACGAGTTATTTGCGAAACAAATTCTTTAGAAGTTCTCCGTCTTCTTCAGGATCTGGATCACTCTCATACACATGTATACACTTCCTTGTTGGTGAATATTTTTGGGTTAAAGGAACATATTCCTAACACTTCTTTCTAAATTGTGCTTCGAGACGGTAACTATTGTGCATATTTCATGGCCAAGCTCGGGCGTTCTTCAAGATTAGGTGTGACTTTTTGGCAAGCTCCCCCATCGGAGTAGAAGTCGGCATCGAGGCTTGATGCCCCAAGTTGAGCCCTAATTTTAGGGTTTTTGCTTTTCTTTTTCTTCTTTCGTCATTCTACGAAAAAATATATTATATCGGAGTTTAATTTATATACATAATCAACGTATAGAAGTTTTACACATGCACCTAATGGTGTGTTGTCATATTGTTTTATAAGTTAAAAGCATATATTTTTATCATACCTCATTAATTAATGTAACAACACATTCTTGAACGTATGTGTAAAACTTGTACACACTGAAACTATATATAAATTAAACTCGTTATATTAATATATTATTTATTGTTTTTAATTTTTTTTAATTTTTTTATCAATTGTCAAGGTCGTTCCTCTCTTGTAGTTTTTTCAACTTTTTTAAAAAATAAGATATGAAAATAAGTTTGTTAAAAAAAGGTTACTCGAATGAGAAACTTATTTTAGAGAAATAATGTAACTTTTGTGAATTTGGAGATTTAGATAACATATAAGCATAATAATGAGTAAGATATTCATTATAGTTAGATTTTTCTCTATTTATGAGAAGTTGTCTCTATTTACCCTAATTCATCATCTCTTTTATCAAAAGCCTTCACGAGTACTTTGTGTGACACACGTGGGATCATTGGTCACATGGAGGAATTATGTGAAGTTTGTTTTTCTATTGACGATGACAATGTTGTGTGACAATGGGAGTGCGATTAAGGGCGATGATATAGAAGGCTTCCGAAAATGGCAGGTGAAGGTGTGATGAGGGAGGAAGGTCAAACATTTAGGACGACGACAAATTAAACAACTAGAATAGTTACATTGTGAACATTAATGCGTGGGAGAGAGTTGCGGACATGGTGCTTGCAGACAAACCTCATAAAGGCAATAACAAGTACAAAATCAATCACACTGATTTATTTATAAATCCGACATTTTTGAAACATTAATGCAAATATGATAATTGCGGACACGACGCTTGTAAACAAACATCATAAAGCCAATAATGAGAACAAAACCAATCACATTGAATTACTTATAAATCCGATTGTTTTATTTTACAAAGATGACCTTAATTGCGCAGAAACTACCAAGTTAAAGGTTGCAGAAAAGGTGCAAGTAACGACTAACATTGACTTGCATGAGAAAGGAAATGAATGTGTTTGAAACGGATAAATAAATGAAAGAGATCAAGTGTATTTTCAACTTAAACAACCCTAGAGATTAATGAAAGACAAAAAATTGAAGATCAAGGAAAAGATAAAGAGGCACAAAATATGGAGACAACTTTAACAATGATCATTTTTATCGATCGGTCTTGACGTACAAGCCCGACCAGGACAATGAGTTTCTTAGAAATAAAAGAGTGCACATCAAAATTGGAGAGACATAGAGATTTGCATGATAACAAATTTAAGGAATAATTTGTCAACGGTGTGTTCAAGTGTGTAACATACAAATAACAATAGAAATAAACAATCTTCTAGCTCAAATATTTTATCATAAAGAGAAAATGCTTGAAGCAAGTAAACCTCATAGTTTAGGCAAGTAACACTCAAAGATAAGTCAAGAATGTATGGGTGTCGTCAACGTCATTCAAAGTTTTCTTTGATGACTCACTCAACACATATGTCCTCTAAGGAAAATCTCAACAATACAAAGACCTAGTCATAAAGCTTTGATAGCTTCTTCCTTAGAAGTTCATCCGGTAAGGATAAAGTCATAAAAGTCTAAGTGCTTATGCTTTGCAAAGTTTTGGCAAATGGAAATCAAGTCTTGAAAGTCTGAAGATATATCCTCTAATGAGGAAGTAAAGACTTTGGATAGTTGAAGTGTTTACCTTTGAAAGATTGTCTCTCAAGAATTAAAAGGATCACCCTCTCATCCTTTGTAGATAAAGTTTAAAAGAATCAAGCCAACACATTTGAAGATAACTAACAAATAGTACAACAAGTATTATCATACATGTCATTTCCTTACATCTATACAATTTATACAAAACCTATCTTGATCTAGCTTATTCCCATCCATAATGCCATGTAGTAAATAGATTTATTTTATTTTTTTAAAAAGTGCAGTAGGATATACATTTTTATCCGATAAAAGAGTGAATGTTAAATAAAATATTTAAAATAGAGTGTTGTTAGTATTCCTCAATTCACATATACTAAACCAAAGAAGATGAACATTTTAAATTCAAATTCAAATCGTACACTCAGTCAACAAGAAAAAAAAAATGAAATCTTACTCTAACTCTAACATTTCAAATGTCAATGCAATATTCTACTCCCTCCGTTCCTTTATAATTGTCACTTTTGTATGAATTTTTTGTTTCTAATTAACTGTCATTTTCAAAGTCCAATGCATCATTAAAGGTTGCTTTACCTATATTACCCTCATATATTAATTGCAGAGGGAGAAATACATGAAATGAGATATTAAATGATTAAGATTATAATAGGAAAAAGAAACATTATTGTATAAAAAATAATAAAAGTATTTGTTGTCTTGGTTTGTGTAAAAAGTTAAAATGTGACAATTAAAAAGGAACAGAGAGAGTATCATATAAGAGATGCATTTATCATATCGTGGCACATAAATTTTAATAACAATAATAATATTATTTTGAGTAATAATAATAATATAATTAATCTCTTAAAAAATAGTAATAATAAATATTTGTTAAGGGAATAAAAATAAGGCTCAATTGCGTTTTCCCCCTATCTTTTGCCAATTGTGTTTTGCTCAAAATCATCATTAAAAGAGGGAAAAGGGAGCAAAAGATATGGTGCAAAATCGCTAAAAAAAAGAATAGGGGTGCAAAATCACACAATTAGCAAAAAGATAGGGGGCAAAAGTACAATTAAACACAAAGATGGGGTGCAAAATCAGAAAGAGGGCAAAAAGATAGGGTGCAAAATCGCTCAAAAAAAAAGATTGGTGCAAAATCGCACAATTAGCAAAAGATAGGGGAAAAATGCAATTAAGCCTAAAAATAATATTATTATTATTATTATTATACAAAATATAAACAAAAAAAAGGTAAATGAATTAGTTTATGCATTTAGTTTAAAATTAAGTCAAATGTATCAATTTTCTTTAATTTATTTTTTTACTCATATATTTTTTTTTACTAACTTATACTTATATTTTATTTATATCAAATACATCAGCTCATTTTTATTGATATTTCCTTAGGAATAAGAATAATAATTGTAGGCATAGTGATGTCACATATCACCAACTATGGATAAGCACAGCATCCAAATCTCACGAGTAAAATAAGAGGCATTTGCTAAAGGTCAATTATTTATCATATCATATTGACGTCGATCTTGATCTTTTCTTGATCATATATACATTCATCATCGTTGGAATATCTATCTATATTTATCGTAGAGAGATCATTGCTTTATGAGTGGAGTCTGTCCAAGTTTGATATACATACCTTCTAAGCAATACAAAATAACAACTTTAGTCACACTATACACATCGTTGTAATATTTTTATTGGATTTTGCAGTCTCAAATAAGACCCTTCTTTTGTACCGTTTTTTTGCTATATAAGAACGAAACATTGTACTATGCGTGGTGTTAATGGTTGACTGTTCACTCGACAATTATAGAACGAGACAATACAAACAAACTTTGTAAGTTTCAATTTTGGAAACAATTGCATCAAACTCCACTTTTAGTTTATCAATACTTTTTTTTTTGAAGAAGTTTATCAATACTTAATTTTTATACAGATCTTATACACTCTTCCTATCATAATCTCAAAATTATTAGAATTATTTTCCTTTTTATCATGATAACTACTTCTAAAATTACACATACGATTAATTACGATGTATTTTTTTTAATCTATCACTAAACTTTTTTTTTTTGGTAAGTATCTTAATGGTTAAATCTGACACATTTTAAATGTGAAAAAATAGGATGTTCGAGGTTCGAATCTCAATCACTGCATATAATATCCAATATTCTTGCAAATTGAGCTAAGCTCACGAGGATTCTATCACTAAACGTTAACAAGTTTTATTATATAGTTGTATTATTTCTAAATTTTCATTGATCAATTTTTTCTCGCTTAATCAGTTCTTTTAAAAAAACCATTTCCCTTTGAACCCTTATACACGGACCATCTTAGATGACATACATCCTTTAACACCACAAACAACTGTGACATGTAACAAAAAGTTAAACTCATCCAAAGAAAAAAGGTGATGGTGTGCTATGAATTACTAAAATACCCCTGTCACGTGAGGGTGTGCATGGGGGAACACAAAAAGGGTGGTCAATCTATAATTATTCTTTCCCTTTTTTTGTACACTCTTCTAAAATGTGACCTATAATCAACATTTTTTTTTTTTTTAGAAAACCTATAATCAACAAATTGTTGCTGTTTCTTTTGCTTGTTTAAAAACAAAATTATTCTAAAAAAGACATTAGAAAGAAACTAGTTCTACACCTTTTCATTTTTTTTTAAGGACACCTTTTCATTTATAATTATAATACATGTCTCACACTTGCTAAAGAAATCACACATGGTAAAGAAATCCAATCCCATTAATGTAATGATAAAGTAGATAAACACATTTTCCATATAAACTTCGTTCATGATTAGTTTATTTATTTTAAGAAAACCACATCCCATAAACTTAAAATACATTGAAATAAATTATAACTATAATGAATATATTAAAAAGTGTTCTGAAAATAAATTACTTGTATATTATCTCATATAATATGATCACAATAAGTAATAAAATATCTTTTTAAAAAGATTTAACATTATTAAGTTCTCATAACTAAATTTGATGTTTTTTTTTGGACAAAAATAAACGATATTCATTCATTCAAATTGATAGAGTACATCGATACAATACAAATTTAAATTCGCTAAAAACAAAAAGGATGAAACTGTGAACAAACAAACTCACAACATCCGTGTTAATAGCATAAAACGACAAAATACATATGCCTACAAATGTGACTAACATGACTATAATCAAGTCTCCAGAATACTTATGTCTCCGGATCTGCAACGTTGACGACGCCAAAGTCATTGTCATTGATCGGATCTGCACTTGCTCAAAGCTAATCTTTCAACCTAAATCAAATAAACACCGCACTAAAACGGGAAATCAAAAACACACCGCACAAAGACGGAAAATCAAAACAAACAGAGTCGTTCAGAGACGACGAAATCACAAAAACAAACGAAAGAAAACAGAAAATATATGAAATCACTTATTTGATTAGGATAGAAGGAAAAACAACTCGAAGAGTGATTTTGGGGGTCAAAATTGACCCTAAATCACCTCTCTGATAACAAGAAGAAGAAAGAGATAACGACTATGGTTTGAAAAGAAGAGAAGTGAGATGAAAAAAAATTAATTACATAACTAAATCATATTTAAAATCTCAAGTTCTCATAACTGAATTTAAAGTTAAAATCTCAAATTAAGTTGAAACAGATATTTTTTAATATAATAATCATTGTCGTCTCATTTAGGTGTTTTTAAATGTAATTATAATAATGTACACTATAATGTTAACATGACTTCCAATGATATAGAAAAAACAAAACTCATCATCATAAAAAAAAAACAATAGTTTATTTGATGTACTTATCTGTTTAGTTACTGACACGCACCAAATGTGATTGCGTCAAAGCCAGACGGCAAAAACAGAACAAAATGGGTCCCACAAACACAACACAAAGAAGGAAAAAATCTTAAACCAAACACATTCATTCATTCATAACTCACTTTCATTTTTTTCAACCAACCGTAGAAGCAAACCCAAATCCAAACCCAACATCACTCTATCTTCACTTTTTCTTCATTATTAAGACCAATTCAATCCTTTTTACTCTATAAATTCAACCAAATTCATCGCTCACTCACTCAACTTTTCACCTCATAATAACATATATACATACTTGTGAGTCCCTTTGTACTTATAAATCATTTTTCTTATATGGTTTTCTTAACTTTCTTGTATCAGAAATTGAGTACTTGTTTAGTTGTTTCAATATTTTACATATCTTGTGACTGAAATTTCAGCTGAAAATAGAACATAGCAAAAAAATATGTCGGTTTTTATTGTCATATTGTAACATTATTAAGCGGTGGTGACACATTATAATACACTAGTGTTAGTTAAGTTAACTTGTTTGTTACATATGTTTCCTTTTAACTTGTTTAGTATTCTTATTAATTTTTCCATTACATTTTGTTGTTGTGAGTGCAGATAGATTGAATGTTGTGAAGAGAGAAATGAGTTTTTCAAAGGATTCATGCTGTGTTTTTATGCTGCAGCTGTTAATTGTGGTTTGTCTTGTGGTTCAATGCTTTGATGTGCAAGTGCAGGCTGATTTGAATGCAACACTGGTTGTAGATGCTTCTCAGGCATCTGGAAGACGAATACCGGAAACTCTTTTTGGAATATTCTTTGAGGTGAGAATTATAAATTAGTATCTTGCAATTTACAAATATTGTTTATGATATTGGGCGCAGAGGGATCTATGACGCTCTAAGTAGATTAAAATAAAGGAAAATAGTACATAAGACTATAAGACCGGAGGGACATAAAGCCTGACCCAGTTATCATATGGTTTATGAGTACCAAGTTATTATCTCAAAAACATATTATAAAAAATTAGATTTTATTATAGGTGTGCATGTTTGTATTTGGGTCGGCGTGCCTCACAATTGAAATAGCAGAAAATGACTGAATTTGTTGAATTTGATCTGCAGGAGATCAATCATGCTGGAGCTGGGGGATTGTGGGCTGAGCTTGTGAGCAACAGAGGTCACTTTCATATTCTCTTAAATTTTAAATGAAAATGAATGGTTTATTGTTTACCTTGCCGTTCATTATTTAAAGTTTACTGTTTTCTAGTATAACTGAAACATTGATAGTTCTTGTGACAGGATTTGAAGCTGGGGGCCCTAACATTCCGTCGAATATCGATCCTTGGTCAATTATTGGAAATGTAACATATATTAATGTTGAAACTGATCGTACATCCTGCTTTGAACGTAATAAGGTTGCACTTCGATTGGAGGTGTTATGTGACGGTACCTGTCCCACTGATGGTGTTGGCGTTTATAACCCTGGTTTCTGGGGCATGGTGAGACTAATCGATAGCCTTGCATCAATTCGATCTTAAATTCAATGTGCATGTATTTCCTAAACTTCAAAATTAAATAATGAATAACAGTAATCCAATTCATTAAGTCTGTCATTTAATTTTAATTATTAGGTTATGAATTTTATTAGATCCTTGTCCGTTCACTTTCATTTCGAGTTTTTTTTAATAACTTAGTAGCAGATATGCTTACTACTTCTATAATCTTTCAGAATATTGAGCAAGGGAAGAAATACAAAGTTGTCTTCTATGCTCGTTCAACAGGACCACTTAATCTAAAAGTTTCGTTGACTGGATCTAACGGTGTGGGAAGCCTTGCTTCAACCGTGATCACGTGAGCTCTTCTTTTATGCGCTATAGTGAAATGTCGTGTAATTTTTTTAATCCCAATTATCTTTTGCATCAATTAGTGATACTGATAATTGACCTTGCAGGGGTTCTGCATCCGATTATTCAGACTGGACAAAGGTGGAGACTGTATTGGAGGCCAAGGCAACAAATCCAAACTCGAGACTTCAATTAACAACAACTACAAAGGGTGTGATATGGTTGGACCAAGTGTCTGTTATGCCACTGGACACATATAAGGTTGGCCTATATTTTGAATTTGATTGATTACTTTCGTTCTTCATGTCTCTTCTTTATTTCTGTATATATTTTTATGTTCACATTATCCTTAAATACAGCATATTTGGTCTTCATACTTTTCAGTGATTGCATATCTTTTAATATTCATGATATAGAATACTGTTTGTAAAGACTTATATCTTAGCAGTTTATGTTAGTTATTCTTTGTAAATTACCTTATTTACAAATGAAGTATTTTAACCAAGGATATGTAATGTTATTAACTTTTGATATCCGATTTCAATGTTAGTAATACCGCATTGTCCTCCCCTCACCTTATTAATAAAATATTCATCCTTAACTTGGCACAGGGACATGGTTTCCGAAGTGATCTTCTTCAAATGCTGGTAGATTTGAAACCAAGTTTTATCAGATTTCCGGGTATGCATAACGTAATTTTTTTCTCTAGTATACCATGTCGATTTTATTTCACTTTCAGCTATTTGAGCCAAGGAATTATGGATTTTTAATATTTGAAATTGTGGTTTGTTGTTTTCTGTGGTACTTTTTTCGGTTATGTTTTAGTTGTTACTTTTGGTTATGCCTTATATGATAAATTATAAGTATATGTTCTGTCTATCTAATTATATGGAGGTTTTCTATTTGTTTAGAACTGTGATTTGGCATGTTTCTCATAGTTATTTATTTATTTATTAATGAAGCACAAACAATTCAAATCTAGACAAAATTTTAGTATGTACCTTTAATTCTTCAGTACATATTTTAAAGTGAGCATGATTTAGTAATCTTGTAGTCCAATTCACTCTTCTAGTTTTTGTATGAGCAGTCTAGTTACAGATCAGATAACTTTTTAGAATGTTGGTTTACATTGCATCAGGTGGTTGTTTTGTCGAAGGAGAATATTTAAGGAATGCATTTCGATGGAAAGCGGCCGTTGGACCTTGGGAGGAGAGACCAGGGCACTTCGGTGATGTATGGAAGTACTGGACTGATGATGGACTTGGCTATTATGAGTTTCTCCAAGTAAGTGCCTCTTTCCGAATATTGATTTCAAAGATTCTGATGTTCGTATTTAGCTAAAAGTGGTCTCAGTCTGTGCTATGCAAGTAACGTA
>Ga0099826_10002791_pt1 | contig 11486 bp, 4 predicted proteins | sample Mtrugardesep15_FD_76830 | JGI IMG/M metagenome (GOLD analysis project Ga0099826, IMG submission 76830) | Root nodule microbial communities of legume samples collected from California, USA - M. trunc garden sep15 | ecosystem: Host-associated > Plants > Roots > Nodule | place: USA: California...
ATCAAAAATAGGAGGAGGAAGTTAGCTTTTAAGGTTGTCATCCAGCTGGCACTTGATATGGCAAGAGGGTATTCATTTTTTTTTTCCTTTCTGAATTGTTTGCTCAATGTAATAGTGATTTAGTACTTGTCGAGAACAAAGACTGACTCATAATATGTTTCGATCGCTCAAATAGAATTCACTTGGATATGCAGGCTGAATTATCTTCACTCTCAGAAGATTGTCCACAGAGATGTAAAGACAGAGAACATGCTGTTGGATAAGTCTCGCACCGTTAAAATTGCTGATTTCGGTGTTGCACGTATTGAAGCGTCGAATCCTAATGATATGACCGGGGAGACTGGTACACTTGGTTACATGGCTCCTGAGGTTTGTAGCCAGTTTCCCTTGAAACCTTTACCATAAAATATTGCACCAATATGAAAAGAAAAAGGTCCCAAAAGCGCTTTCATTTGATCAAAGAGAAAATCTAAGCAATTGACTTTTAACTTATTTGACAAATGGCTGAATGATGGTTTACAGGTTCTAAATGGCAACCCCTATAACAGGAAATGTGATGTATATAGCTTTGGCATATGTTTATGGGAAATATATTGTTGTGACATGCCATATCCTGACCTAAGTTTCTCGGAGATTACTTCAGCCGTTGTTCGCCAGGTATATCTTCTTCCATAGATTAGTTTCAATTGTATCTAAAATGAATCCATATTGATATATTAGTTTGTATTGGATTTTTAGAATGTAAGACCAGAAATACCAAGATGTTGTCCAAGTTCCGTATCAAATGTAATGAAGAAATGCTGGGATGCGAATCCTGATAAGAGACCTGAAATGGATGAGGTAGTTGCCATGCTGGAGGCTATTGACACGTCTAAAGGTGGAGGTATGATCCCGTTTGATCAGCAGCAAGGTTGTCTCTGCTTCGGTAAGCGCCGAGGGCCTTGATTCATAGTCAAATAAACCATTAAGGAATCAATATTTGTATCTTTGGTACAAAAACAGACAAAATGAGGGAACTATACAGTAGAGGGAAACATGTCAATTCTTATGTTATGTATATCCATTTTCTTAATTACCTCTTGCTGGACTGGCCTTGTAACCTTGTAAGATCTTCATGATACTGCTGTAAACTTATTTGCTAGGTACTCTCTTACTTCTACTTTTTGTCTCAGTGTGTTGTTTGTTCAAAACTAGCATTTTTTTTTTCTTTTCAAAAGAAGGTGGTGGAGCAATGGTCTACTTTCAACGAGTATAGTGGATGGAACGAAAATCGGATAGAGTTCTTGCTTCTTAGCATTCTTTTTTGATTGCATATTAATCAAATAATATACAAAAAAGAAACAAGTACATACAAAATTAGTATAATACAATTGCATTTTGCAAACAAACCCAGATTCTCTGCGGTTGAAAATCCGCACGCAAGCGACTGTCCACGTATCTCAGCCGTTAGAGGAAAATCACACTGTTCAGATTCTGATTTTAATAATCAGATTAAAAGACAAACTCCAAATATGAATTATCTTAATTCATCTAGTGACTGAGATTTACACACATCAAATCACATTTGGTGTTATATGACAGATTCATGGTAAATAAGTTTGTATGTTTGTGGAAAAAGCAATGGTAACTTAATATAACATGGAGCACAAAACTGTCTTGGTACTACAATTACAACATCAACACAATAATGCTAACTTGACAAAAATGACAGTGTTTTATTTAAATCAGATCTTTTTTGGATAAATAGAAGACTATAATCCACAGCCAAAAAAAATAATACAAACAAATTCAAATGCACATTAGTTTGTAGTTGATGAAGTCATAACACATAATCATTAAAACCTTGATCATTTCATAAAGTTACTGATTACATGATTAAAAATCTTTCATAACCATTAAAAAAAATCTAATCAAGGACCATTAATTTGGAGGTAGACCTGCATTATTGCGCTTAACTGCTTGATGCCTATCTCATCCAACAACATTATTCTTGCATATTTTATTCAACCAACGTTTAACCGCAACGGCATGGTGCAGACCAATGCCTATAAAACTCTAGGAACAGCCCTGGTTAAGATTAGTTAACAATGTGTTTAGTTCAGCAAGTATAAATGGAGATTAAAGATAGATGGCAATAATTATATGTATCAAAGCTACAATAGTAATAATAGTGTCTCAGTTGCAATTGTAGCAAAGTTGTGAATTCTGAATGGATTCTATTCTACATAGTGAAAACCGTGACACCCTAAAAAGCTAAAACTGCAATATATAGCCCCAGGCTTGACATCACATATGTTGTTTTTTTTCTTCTTTTCATTAGTCAAGGTTTGCTGTTATTAATAATATATAGTTTAGGTTTAAATGTTTTTGGTTCCTGAAAATACATCATTTTAGTTTTTAGTTTCTGCAAAAAATAAAAATCCATACAAATATATCACTTTTTGCTTTTTGTTCTTGTTGTTTTGTTTTGATTCCAGCAAAATTTATCCATATTAAAATTGATTATTGTAATAGGTAGAATATTTAATTATAGTTGCTGATAAAATAAGAATTGAAATGAGTATTAGTATAAGGTTAGTGCCAAATGCTACTTATGATTAAGGCCATAAGGCTGTGTACCAAATTGTTATATACCACGCCCCACCATGTCACCCTGGCTCCCCTATGAACACATGTAATGTCCTAATTAAATTATACTAGTTTTCTTTATGTATATTTTTTTGAGGAAATATTAGTTCTCTATATTTGTCCTTGCTATTATTATATATTTTTCAGTTTTGTTTTGGACTTTAGTTGACTTGAACACTAGCTGAAATTGGATCTATATACAGTTAGTGCTAATCAATTTCTCAAGAAAAAGAAAACTATTATTTTAATTTTAGTGTGTTAATTGAAGACAAAATTAAATTAAATTTTATATATTCAAAATTATAGCAACAACAAAATAATATATCTGGTGTAACAACTCAATCATAAAAACAAGCTTTCAGCTTTCTGGGTCATTTTCTAATTAAAAATAATAATTAAACATAAATAAGTGACAATGAATGCAGCCAGGTAGCTTGCCGTAGCTACAATCTGTGATTGAGCCTCTATATTGTCCTTTTGTCATTGAGGAACAAACAAACAAATTGTATCATAATTAAACACATATATGTTTGAAGCAAAAAAATTGTATCATAAAAACAAATTGCATGTTTGAAGCTTGACTTGGTTTTTTTTACCAGCTGATATAAAATTAGGCCAAGTTATGGTGATGGAGATTGTAATTTCTTTGATAATTTTATTTGTTGGGATTGCTATTTTGGTGTCTATTCATTTCTGCATAGTTGGAAGGGCTTTTAGAAGGGATAGTAATAGTGAAGACATGCAAGTCCAGAGTAGCAGTACTAGGAGCACTGCAAAAGGAATGTTTGGTGGTGACAATATTGGTGACTTGAAGAACCTTCCTTGTTTTGATTATGTGGAACAACCAGAGAAAGGAAACAACAACCTTGTAGATTGTGCTGTTTGTTTGGAGAGTTTTAAGGTTGGTGATGCTTGTAGGTTGTTGCCTAATTGCAGTCATAGCTTTCATGTTCAGTGTATAGATTTGTGGATTCTCAAGACACCCTTTTGTCCAATTTGTAGAACATGGGTTCATTCACGTGTAATTATGAGGGAAGGAAGTGCTGATTCTGATATTGTACAAATTGAAATGCCATAAAGATCAAGGCAAATCAAAAAGTTCTATCTTGTTGAATTGAACAGTTAGCTGGATTTGAGCTCCAGGTGTAATATTTTTGGGGTTTTTCTATTCCCTTTGGTAAGATAGTAAATATTTCTCTCTTTTTTTCTTATAAAGAGTCTAACGGCGAAACACACACCACTAAATGCTGAGAAGTGGAGAATTGCGGGTTCAAACCCTCACTCCCAACATATCAAATGTTCCTATTTTACCATGTGAGTTATACTGACAGGATGATCAAACTATATTTCTACTACCTAAGTAATGATATATCTTCACACATACTCCTTCCGTTTCAAAATAAGTGTCGCTTTAGCCAAAAAAAACTTGTTTCAAAATGAATGTCACTTTACATTTCTAATACAACTTTAATTTTTTTCTCCCAACTTTACCCTCCACAAATGTTTTAACTTTTCTCTCGCACAATTCTCAATGCAACTTTATTTTTGTCTTTTTCTTGGGCATTTTAATAAAAGTGTTATGTCTAATGATTATTTCATTCAATTCCTTAATTTGTGTGCAATTAGCTAAATCGACACTCATTTTGAAACGGAAGAAGTATAAGTTTTGATTTTTTTTTTCTTCTTATCACCAATTATTGAATTACAATGCTAATTGCAGAGCTAGGATCAATTTAATTTCATGCCAATTGTAGAAAGGGTCAAACATCTTTGTGGTTGGTTTCTATGAAATGCTTATCCATCCAAATTGCTGGGTGTTGTGGACAGGTTTTCAGCTGAAACATTATGAACCACTACAAATATAGTAACTGTTTCGTTGTCTTTTCGTCCTAGTGAATGGACACAAGGGTACTATTGCTTCTTTGTGGCTATGTGACTGTATCTTGTGCACTTTGTTATGGTTTTCCTTGGCACGTATATATCCTAATACTTATCGGCATCCCTTCCATTAGTAGATAAAACACCGTTGTATGTTTATCGTATTTAACATATATCAGATGCTATTAGCAACTTTTGCATAGATATGTGTGGCATAATGATTCTCCCACGACCCCATGGTCGAGAGGAGAGTTGTGTAAAAAAGAGGTCATTCAGGACAGAAAGAAAAAAAAACATGAGAGTGAGTGCAAAATGAAATGTGTAAGAATTGTCAATATAGTAATGTTTAAATATAACTTGAGGTTGATCAATGTCATCAATGTCACCAACCACAATGTCACCCAAGTACTATCCATAACTTGAGTGGTTGAACTGTGAAATTCAGAGGTTGAGAAAGAGGGCTGAGATTCAAATTTTAACTTCTAATAACAAAACATACCAACAAATTTTTTGACAAGAACATACTAACTCAAATTTTAACTTCTAATAACAAAACATACCAACAATTTTTTTGACAAGAACATAATAACAATAGTGATGTTTAAAGAAAATTGAGTCTGCTAATGCTTATAGGCAAGATAGATTACCATCTATATCTCAGGAAATTAAGATTATGCGAATAGGCATCAGATAGATTACTATCTACGTAACATATGTTCAGTCGAAAATTTCAACTAGTAACTAGCATGTAACCATGACGTAGTCAACAAGTTAAAACAATAAGCAGAGAAAGAGAAATGATCTACTTTCAATGAAAATCTTATGATACGGGAGTGAACATTTGATCACACAAACTCCTTACGACTCTCTGATTAATAACTTTTCTGTATCTGCTATTGACCATATTCTACTTATCACTATAAGTAGGGTAGGATAACACAAAGCCTAATTTCGTTCAAAAACACAGATGAGTGATACGATGAGAACCGTCTTTAAAATTCTGAAGGGTAACCAAAACACAGAAATTCATTGACAACTTCAAAAAACTATACGACATCTAGCAGCAATTGAAACTTGAGGAAAGTCACGTCTAACATGAAGATATTAGTTAGAAGTCTATATAATATTAGGACATTATTTCTCACCTTCATTTTTTCAAGCTTAAACCAATAAAGCTAGAAACCAATACAGTGAAGACCTGAGTAAGCTTGGTGACATTTATCAACAAAGTAATGAAGAACCTTCTCACGTAACTACATAACAGTCTGAAGTTGCGTGCTAATTTTCTACACCTTAAACAAAAGATATCTTTTGGCTCGAGGCTAATAGTTCAACTCAAAGCTCCAACCGCCGCTAAATATGAAAGCTTATAAAAAGATCTCAACTCAAAACTTCAAAGGTTAAAATCTTGAGCATCAATAATAAAACAATTATATGCCAACACACTCTTCATAGAAAAAGTAAATCTAACCCAATACCAAATATAAATGAAACAGAATAAAATTGAGACTGGGAGCCAATAAAGCTAGATGCCAACTAATCATATAGAATCACAGAACTCAGTTAAAAAACAAGTACTCAATAACTTCCACGCAGCTGTTTTTAAGAATGAACACATGAACTACGTCCTTGTGTGCTGTTTTAGTAACATTTCCTTCATAACAAGGCATAGTTTAATTTCTTTGTAGGTAAGAAAACACACTGAGCCCAAAGTCTCAAATACCTAAGTTGTAACTCATTACACATGTCATATCAAACAAAAATAGCCAGCAGGTGGTTTAATTCTTATCAGTAGTCTTCTCCAACTCCCTTCTCAGCTGAACAGAGAAATCATCACTAACATCATCATCGTCCCAGTCATCCTCCCATTGTTGAGTTACTTCTTTCCCTTCCTCCGTGTCATCCCACTCTGTAAGTTGTAAAACAACGAAGCGCAAAAAGAAATAGGAAGCAGCATTAGATTATGAGTGCAACGGCAGAAATCCAAAACCTCCTAATTTCAAGTTGTCAAGAAAAGTTGGATAGGCAGTGAACCCAATTAACATACAAATGGCAATTAAACTAAATGAGATTCAAGCAATTAAATAAGTCCTATTATTTTCCCCCTAGAAGTGTTTCATGCCTAATGAGAAATAGGATTAACACCCATGAGAAGTGAGTAGTGGCGTAAAATTATAGTTTGCATGCACTGTGAGACACACACACACACACAAGGGATCCATCGATACCAAGTGTGAAAATTAGCAAATTTAGAAAAGTCTTCATTAACGCTATGTACAAAGCGAATCTAGCGAATCTAAATGTTGCATCATTTATATAATGTGGACAATTATGTATACAAAAGTTTAGACATTTGCAAGTATATATGATTTAATAGTAGATATGTATATTTAAATATCATATCATTTCATACATGAAATAAAGTGGTGAGGCGAAGTATCAAATAAGTTTCAACTTACATGATAGGGATATGGTTGGACATACAGCTTAATTAAAGTGCTTATAGCACAAGTGCTTACCAAATAAGTGCTTATGTATAATGCAATTTTTATAACAAAGGATAAAATAAATTCAAACTACTTTCATATAAGTTATAAGTTGTTTCATAAACTATCGCGGAGAGCTTATGAAATTGATCTGTCATAAGTTGTTTCCGTAAGTTCTCTCAATCAGTCTCGCAAATGTTCATGTTAGTAGATACACTCAAATAAGCTAGTCCAAACAGCACTGATATACTAGATAGGTTAAATTTTCATAACCTCCTTGCAGTTAATTGAATACCAAACGCACAAAGTCTAGCTCAAATATGCAACAATCCGTGACGAAATCCCTAATTCGTTTCTTCCACGGAAGCAAACAAATGAATATCACTTATAAATCATTTGATGATAACATCACTGAAAATTTCTTAGGATCACTTAATTACATGTAAACCTAAAACAGAAGCAAAGATAATTGCATCAGCAAAGAAACGTATTTACTGATTCATACCTTCATTGATTTCAAACTCTTCAAATTCATCATCGTCTTCGAATAGATCGATCTTGACATCCTCAGTCACAGCCTTTGCTTCAGTCGCCATAGATAAATCTGAATCTGCAGTTAATTCGAACCCAAAAGCAAATAAATTTAATAAATTCGGAAAAAGAAAAAACCTAATTTTGATTAAGGGGAATAGGGTTTGAATCAAATTAAACATTCAAAAAATTCGTAGAAGAAATAATTCGAATGAAGGAACAGAGTAATTACCAGGTATGAGTGGAATTGAATCAACGATGAACTTTGGAGTGTTTAGGTTTCGCTATCGATGAGATTGGAAGAATCTTCGGTACTTGTAAAGTAAGTAAGAAGGTTTCGTATTTGTGCTATGAGGAGCTTCAAAACGTCGTCGTTTGGGTTTCTTTTGCTATTTTATTTTTAAACCTAATAATGTAAAATAAAATAAAAAATTGTGCTAGGAATTATTAAAATAAAATATTTTTTAAATGATCAAAAGTGGTTAGCGAGCTATAAATTAATGGATGAAACAATTTTTGTTTAGACTTTACTTATTTTTTGACTAAACTTCAAATTATAAATACTCATTTCCTTGCGTTTCCAAAAGAGTTTACATTTTACTTAATTCTAAAAGCATTAATGGAGCTCGAACTTGAAACCTCTAAGTCCAAGGTCCGTCTTTCTACCACTACACCAAAGCCTCGAGTTCGATAATTAAAGATAAAATAAAAAAAGAAAAAAAGAAAGTAGAAACAAAATAACAAATAATTTATTTATACATATGGTTGTATCCATCGTATCTTACGACATTCCACAGTTTCACTTAAACATATTGTATGGTGTACCATTTTCACTTAAATGTTTCGTACCTTACGGTGTACTGCGTTTTTATGCTTCCTGCTGGTGCATCATAAGATCGTATCACCAAATAATAAATAAGTCTTACTTTTTTTGACAAAAATAAATAAGTCTTACTTATTTATTTAATTTTTATTTATTTGTCCTTATGTGTATGATCTTATAGGTTCTCGTAACATTGACAATAATATTGAATATTATAAGCGGCAAACGATATCTAACAGTAGATCATTAGTATCTAAGTGACGTGAATGTGCACAAATAAAAACTTTCTATTATAATGATCATGTGTGTATAACACCAATTTGCCTTTATGTCATATTGAACAAGGTATAAACTGTACCCTTTTGTTCATTTCAATATGGGGTCCATGGTCATTGTTCTTGTATGTAGAAGATACAAATTTCATCTAGGTCACTTAGGTACCTCAACATGATTCGTGAAGTGTCCATCAATTGAATCTATAATTATTTTGTTATAAATAACTCTTGGGTGACAACAATACACCTGACTCCACATCTAGGAATTATAGTGGTTTTAGATCGAAGGGTGACATGTACCACTATCACTTTGAGAATATCTCATGCACTTACATATCACATTATATAGTATTATCATGATGGTCAGTCCGATATAAATATTACACATAATATTTATTCCTATGGGAGACTTGAATTCTCATATGCATAACTTGTGAGATATATCCATCACACTACTTAAATAATACTTCCTCGGTTTTCTTTAAGTGTCTTTCGACTATGGATTTAACATTTTTATTTAACTGTCGTTTTAGTATTTTAAGGATATAATTTATCAATTTTACTTTTTCTCGATTATTAATATCGTTTTCAATAAAACTAACAAATGATTTTTATTTGGAACACTAAAGTTTGTTTTATTTTTTAAACAAAGTTTATATTTTTGTTATCTTCAAATTTAAACAAAATTTTGTTATATATAACAATGGTTTCATGAAAAGTTGAAATTCTATAAATAAGATCAACAACATTGCTAAAAATTTCAAATGTAAAATAAAGTAACATATCTGATAGAAAAAGATAAAATACTCCATGAATTTTTTTTTTTTAAAAAAAGTCGAAGACTCATTGAAACAAAAAGAAAGAAAAGTTGGAGAAATAGTTGACAATTGTTTGTTACGAGAGAGATAGAGTGAGCGAAAAAATAAAAATTTGTTGGAGAATGAGATAGTAACTAAAATTTGTTTGTTCAAAGAGAAAATTAAATTTATTTGAAATACAAATTGTGTGTGAACTGAATTAAAACGAAGGTATAATAAAAAATAAATTTAAAAAAGTCACTTCCATACTTTAATGTTACTATTCCAACACACTCACTTAATGATTTATTAATCAAACAAACTATTTTAATAATTTTTTACAAGCAACGTAAACAACTTTAATTTAATATAAATAATTTTTCACTGTACAATTTTTAAGTTTAAACATAAAACAATCGACCTATAGAGCATAGTTCAACACTTTGCTATGTAAAGATGCAGATTGAGTGCTACTCCATAATTCGGTTCTTTGCTTAATATTATTATGGTTTAAAACTATTTAAAGATTAGTCTTGTAAGGTTATGAGTTTGCGGTCTACCAGCTAAGCTATACGACGTTCTACCAGCTGAGCTATACAGGGTTAGTCACTTTTGCATTGTAGGACACACCAAAAACATTGATCGCCACCTGAATATCTGTATTATTTCATTGCTAAAATTCAATAAAGACAGTCAATTGACGCTACTACATCAACTTCCACCGGCTAGCCTATTGACGAAGCCCAAAATGAAAATGGATGCAAAACCATTCAAACTTTTCGTCTTTTTGCAATCCTATTTTATTCAAATACGAAAAATAACATATTCCATTACACCTAATAGGTCACTCATCCACTTTCTTGATTTTCGTAACAAATACAATGTGACAATAAAGAATTAACGAGCAAGTGAAAATTGCTCGAACCTCTATTAAAATAACTGCGAAAAAAATATAAGTTTAATAAAAGATAATAAAAGTACAACAATTGGACTACGCCCGATTATTTTTATATGAAAAAAGGGATAAAAGGTTTAGGTCGTACTTTCTCAAAGTATAGACCATTGTTGGCTTGTATAAAAGTAAAAAACTTAGGTATAATTTCTTATGTGTTTTTCGTGTGATTATTAACTAAATTCACCGTGATTTTTTCAAAGTTTGTTATATTTAACATATGTGTATTTTTAGTCAAGAATCATACAAAAAGTGTCTAAAGAATTATACCTAAGTTTTTTCTTATATAAAAACATGTTTCCATTTTTTAGAAGTTGATTTTTTTTTTTTAATTTAGTATTTATGGTTTGATCTTTTGAATTTCTCTCCTTTGTATGCTTTAAATGTCAAAAGAGGATAGAACCTCACATTCATTCCTAAGTACGGTTAGAGGGGTAATACTTGAGTGACATTATAGCTGGTGATATTGGCCAACCATATTATCATAAGTTACTTTCTTCTCTCTCTTTTATAAGGTTTTTTTTTTTTTTACACTTGTGATATTATGGTTGACCAATGTTACCGACCATAATGTCACCTAAATGCTACCTTGTTAAAGAAGACGATAGCCCAAAATAATTTTTTGCAATACATATAATGGTATAGATATTTAGATGACACCGTTTTTATAATATAATGTATATTGTTAAATGTATCAATTTTTGTTTTAGTACTATGATGTTCATATTTTAAGTTGACAGCGGTACATGATGCAATTATGCTACAAAATTCAAAGCATTAGTTATTTTTTTGATAGTGTTAAAAAAAAAATAGTTATTTGATAAAATTTAATGATGTTAGAATTTAAAACAAAAAAATAGTTATTTGATAAAATTTAATGATATTAGAATTTTAAAAAAAATAGATGCATGATAAGTAATGATGTTAGAATATACAATCCCTTTTTATTTCTAGCATATATAATATTAATTCTCACGTGATATTCATAACTTCAAAAATCATATTTAATACATGAATAATGAGGGATGATGAATTATTTCACAATATATATATATATTGGTGGTGTCTTGAATTTAGTTGGTGGGTATGCATGACTTCAATAGTCATGTTTAAGAC
>Ga0099826_10002792_pt1 | contig 11485 bp, 2 predicted proteins | sample Mtrugardesep15_FD_76830 | JGI IMG/M metagenome (GOLD analysis project Ga0099826, IMG submission 76830) | Root nodule microbial communities of legume samples collected from California, USA - M. trunc garden sep15 | ecosystem: Host-associated > Plants > Roots > Nodule | place: USA: California...
AGAGGAAGAGGTTTCAACTATAGACCTTTGATGGTTGCTCTTACTCTTATTAATGGAGCTGCTGCTAAAGGAGCTGGTATTCCTCTATGCATTTGCATTAACTCATAGATTATAGATACTACTATGTTTCTTTCTAATTTCGTAAATTACTATCATTTCTTGTTTTGTTTCACAAGCATATTGTTTGTCCAAATTTAAAATCATGAAGAATGAACAAGAAATATATTCTTCATTTCTAAAGCATAGCTATGCCTATTACGGTGTATATATTCTTCAATTCATTATGCCTACAATTCAGTTGAATGTAGAACAATTTATGTAAGAAAGGGTTTAACAATAAATTCAAGGTTAAAAATCAATTTTGTATAGACAAAAACTCACAATTCTAGCTTCAAATTAGAATAATTCCACTTTAGAACATTCAAACCAAACATGTCAAAATCAATTAGTTTCTTTTTTACATTTTTCCTGCTTTAGTTGAGATCTGGAGATATGATGATAATCAAACTTTTCTTGATTCTGTAGCTGACTTTATATGTGATATGGGACCTTTCATTATTTAGAATCATGAATATGCAATTCACAGCTGTAAAGACATAAAAGCTATCAGATAATTGCTCAATGTGATTGATTTGTGTTTTGTTTTTTTGTAGTCTGCCTTGATGGATCTTTACCGGCTTACCACTTCCACCGTGGATATGGTTCAGGATCAAACAGTTGGCTGATACATTTGGAGGTATGTTATCGATCGCGAGACAACTTAACTGTGAACAAAGTTCACCTAAGACAGGACATTAGACAGAGTAATTAAAATAAAAAGTAGATAACGATAACATTCCTTTTGGTGACAGGGAGGAGGCTGGTGTGGAACTGTGAGAAATTGTATTTACAGTAAGAAAACGCGACATGGTTCATCATATTTTATGGAAAAACAAATACCATTTATTGGAATATTGAGCAACAAAGCTCAGGAAAATCCAGGTCATAAATCTTAGACTCAGCAACTTCACTATCGTTTCCCTAATTAAATACATAGAAATTTACAGCTTTCATTTGGATGATTGTATCTGCAGATTTTTTCAATTGGAATAGAGTAAAAATTCGTTATTGTGACGGTGCATCATTTAGTGGGGACAGTCAAAACGAGGTAAAGAGGGCATGCAATGAAACTCTTTTCCAACATTAGCTTTGTTGGACATGGTTGATGGTGAATGTGGTTGAATTTATGCTATGAGTTTGTCTTTTCTCCTTAGGCAGCAAGGTTGTATTTCAGAGGACAACGCATCTGGCAAGCTGCTATGGAAGATTTAATGTCAAAAGGGATGAGATATGCCAAACAGGTTTACCTCTGAAAATTTCAAAGCAAATTAATTGACTGCCTGAAATCTGTTTGACATTTTTGTTTTTGTTTTTTAGGCTCTTCTATCTGGATGTTCTGCAGGAGGTTTATCAGCTATACTACATTGCGATGAATTTCGGGAATTGTTTCCTAGAACAACTAGAGTAAAGTGCTTTAGTGATGCCGGATTATTCCTTGACTCGTAAACATTAACCGATGAACTTTCAATTCTAATCTATTCTTTCCAAGTGGCTACTCAATCTGATCTATATCTCGGTTCTGATTTAATGACAAAATAATTGTCTGGAATTGCAGTGTTGATGTATCGGGCCGCCGCAGTTTAAGGAATTTGTTTGGCAGTGTAGTGACTTTACAGGTATTTTCTCATTTGAGAATTTCTTCTTGCTGTCTTCTGTTCTATTTCATAATAGATAATACAATATAGTTCAGCCGGAAATAAAATCTTTGGAATTAGGCTCCGAAATATGGTTAAACAATTATTTGTCTCGGGCTAACCACCTAGGTATTCACATAGTATATTGGTGGTTAAGACGCTGTTTGAAATTACTTTGTATGTTGGAAAGCGTCTTTGATTCCCAACTAAATAAATTAAAAAAAATAATCTGATTTTCTTCATTAATATTAGAGTATGGAGGAGCTAAGTTGGTTAAAGTTAGTTACTATTGTTAACTAGTAACAATTTCAACTTGCAGTTAACTCAACACATCTATACTCTAATAATTACTGAACTAGAACAACGACAACCAACAGTAATATTGTGATTCTAAATGTATTCATATTGATTGATCAATTATAGCCTTTGTCTCTGGCTAATCCTCCCAAAGACGGGTGAAAAACAGTATGTAATCATTGTAATCAGAAAACTATATTGGAGGTTTAACTTCAATGATCATATTGTGGAACTGTACTTCAGTTTCATGGTTGAATGATATCTGTAACTTCTGATTGCTTGAATATACTGGCAAGACATATATGTATAACTGGTGCGGCGGAAAATTATTCGATATATATTTGCACTGCAGGGTGCGCATAAGAGCCTTCCAAGAAGTTGTACCAATCACCTCAATCCAATTTTGGTAACTACTATTCCTTTATTCAACATTGCAAATTTACAGAACTAGTATTAGTATACTAAGATTATAGTATGTGGAAATCTAATACTGTTGATTTTTTAAAACATAGAGGCATCTAATTTCCCTTTCTTTTTTGATATTCCATTCGCAGTGCTTTTTCCCTCAGCATTTAATTGCAAGTGTAAGGACGCCACTATTTATTCTAAATGCAGCTTATGATACTTGGCAGGTAAGTTCCTTCCACCATATACCTTACAGTTGGTTCGACATGAAGTCAGAGACATTAATCTTTTTTTAAAAAAATCTATCATTAACCAGTGATGCACATGAAAATAATAATTATGCAAATTTATTCTATTTGTATTTCTGTAGATGATTGCATTTTCTGGTCAATAACAGCTTAACATTGATATGGCTAATATGTAGTTTATGTTATGTATGAGTTTGATGTAGTAGGCTACTTGAGGGTGGTCCATATATATGGTACTTGCAGAGTCAATACTATTCCATCTGCATAGTGATTTGATAAAATATAAATAGGACAATGCATACAGTCAACATGCCATTATATTTAGCCTTAGAAATATGACTATAAAATCAGGAGTAAAAATGAGATCACTCTAAATCCTCAAGTACAGTTGTCCATAATCTTGCTCTTTAAGCCATTTTTCTCAGTCTCCTTGAACTGATGCTTCTGGAAAACCTGGCCAATAATATCTGCCATAGCATGAAAAATAGTCTTCATACACATTGTGGTCCTCATGAAATTATGCTAGAACTTATGCTTAGCTGATTTGAACTTAGGATCATTCTATGTTACCAACAAAGTCTGAATAAGGTATAATGAGTTAAGGACTCTTCTTCGAGAATATCTTCAAAGGTTTGGATGAAGTTTTGTTTCACTGAAGCTTGATTCTTTGTACACTAAATGAACATAACATACAATGTAAGAGTCGTACCCCATGAAATACCAGAAAATAAAGGAAAAGTAATTGTCTTTTCATTAATAATCTTCATTTTACGTATTTCACATCGTTAAATGTATTTATCCCTTGAAAAAGTTGATGTTTATTTGGGACGACGGTCTCACCAGCCAAATCCTTAATTTTTGTAATTGGTTCCCTTTTGTTGGCAGATTCAAGCCAGTCTAGCTCCACCATCTGCTGACTACCATTGGAATTGGTATGACTGCCGAAAAAATTATGCACGTTGTAGTTCACCACAGATACAATATCTACAAGGTAATTAATTACTCAGAAGTTTCAAAGAGTAGCTGTTTCGAGTGGTTTGAGTAGCATATTCATGATATAAGTTGTTCTTGAATGAAAATGAAATAGGTTTTCGAAATCAGATGCTTAGAGTTACAAGACGCTTCTCAAGGTCCCGCCAAAACGGGTTATTCATTAATTCATGTTTCGCGCACTGCCAATCTGAAAGACAGGATACATGGCATGCACGTGGTTCTCCTCATATTGGAAATAAAGTAAGTCTACTGTATTTTATTCTAACTATTGCTTATAGTAATTTTGATCAAATTAGATTATATTATACAAGACCCTTCTAATAGTAATGGGTGTATGTCATAAAATACAAGCAGGGGATCGCAGATTCTGTTGGGAACTGGTTTTTTGACCGAGTTGGTGTCCAAGCTATTGGGTGTCCTTACCCTTGTGACAAAACATGCCATAATTTGGTTTTCAACTGATAGAGATAAGACCAAATCACCAAAGTTTCATTCTTTCATTACTTTTTTCTGCACTTGCTTTGCAAATACGTCTTTCTGATCTCCAGAAAGAAAGAAAAAAAAAGTCATTGTATTGTCATAAATTGATTATATTATTCAATTTTGGTTGCATCATTCTTTTTTTGCTAGTTAGTAGATTCTGGTTCCCATCTAAGTAACTTTCAAACATTATTGCACTCCAAATGTCTATCTCTTTACACATTATATATATACTCTTGTATTTCTTCGAGTTCAATTGTCGAAACTCATTTTTTGGGAGGTGTTAGATATCCGGAACAAATTTTGTTGTAATTTAGACTATCTTTTTTATCATCTCACTATGTATTTGTAAATAAAATTTGATTTTGAGCGTAAAGCAATTTAATGACCATGAGAAAATCAAAAGCTTCCCAACAATGGACATATTAACAGGTCAATGTTGGGCTGATTGTTATCTCAAGTGGCACCAAACTTAAAGAGGATGTGAATTGAGTTTGAAAACTTTTCACAAATGTGTAAAGGGAAGACTTGGTGAGAAATTAAATGTGTTAATTTTACAAAGCGATTATATTAAGGATGATAAGAAATTATCATTAACTACTCCAGTAGAGCGTCAAGTACGGTTGTTTGGGTTTTGAGCTATTAGACTACAAAATGTATTAAAAAAAATAGATGATGCAGTATGATAAAGAGAAAAAAATTAGTGAAAATAGCTCTGTGTTTGTTTGGATGTCTCATTAACAATGCACATAACAAATCTTTATAGGCAAACATTATCCCTACTAACCAAACGACGTGACAAACAGTGTTCGACCTCTACTTAGTGGGTGTTTGGCAACCCGGTAGCTCACCGCTACCTCAAGTTTAAGACCCTTTTCACCGCACTTTCCTAAAGCTCCAATTGCTAGCTTTTAATCAACGTGCGGCAGAAACGCAACTTTTTGAAATAACCAAACACACACTTAGTTAATTTCATGGGTATACTAAATCACCCCAAAAAACGTATAGGCAAGTGCGCTTGAAACAAGAGTGCTCAAGCAATGTTTAGAAGGTGTAGGTGCTTTCTCTCCGCCAATGAATTTGTTGAGGTTCATATGGAAATAAAAATTGGTGTGGACTGCCTTGATGGTCCCCGTGTGTCATAGGGTACTAGATCAAAGAATACAACGGGAAATTTTTTTGGAAATCAAAAGGAAATTTTCTAAAGTTGGCTAATGGACAAACATGTCAACACAGAAGGAAAATCACGAGGAACTGAGAAAGAGATTCAATTTCAGAATAGTGTAAGATAGATGACCTAGCCTAGAGGCCACAAATCAGCATCTACATTGTTTATCAAAGTGCATTGATCAGTAATGACATTATTTGTAGGAATAGAAGCCACATTTGTATTATTTGTACAAAGAATACTTGCAGAGTTAAACTGACATATCAAGAGGCCTTGGCTCCATATGTTCGTCGAGATGATAAAGTAGATAACACTGGAACTCTGGAAGCGAATTCCTTGGAAGTCAAATTGATCAACCAAGATGCAACAATGCTGTTGTTCCGAAGCCAATGCGGGAAGAGAGGACCATCCTCCACTAGAGCTGGTAAAGATCATCAACAAATCAGAATTTGTTTCTGCCGATTAGTGCCATTTTGATCGCGCGACACCACGAGCTGACGTTTTCACCAATGAATTGGTGTGAAACAAAGGTTAAGCCAGAATGACTATTGTGATGGAAAATAGTGATCGTCGTGATCATCTAGAGCTGTCAAGATTGCAACGATAAAAACCAATGAGTAAGATGAGGGAACGAATTGAACCGCAAGAGAAGCAAAATCGTCTATTGCAAAAACCTAATCTTGTCAATTTCTAACATATAGTCATGGATCAATAGATATTGATGTGAGAGGGTTTTCATATTATTTTTATAGTATTTTATTATCCAGCCTAATTTTATTATTTGTTTGTTTTGTTTTCAGTTTGCTATTTTCGGCTCGTTAGGGTTTGTTATTTCCTTATTTAAGCTTAAGAGTCAACTTTTATTCATTCAATAATATTTTAAAGAGTTTTCTCAATTTCTGGTTGATTTGGAACCTTATTTTTACAAGTTTGTTTCAATCTCTAGATTTAGCGTTTGTTAATCATTGCTTCCTTTCAATCTAGGTTTGTCACGTGACGCAGAACGAAAGCAAGGATTAGCAAGCGCTAAACCTAGATTGAAAAAGAACAAGTTTGCAGGCGACAAACTTGTGAAAATAGGGTTTCTAAATCCACCCAAAAATTTTAGAAAACTCTCTAAAATATTATTGAATAAATAAAAGTTGTCTCTTAGGCTACAACTGTTAAGTTTAAATAGTAAAATAATAAACCCTAGATCGAAAATAACAAACTGAAAACAAATAAACAAATAATAAAATTAGACTGAAATAATAAAATACTATAAAAATACTATGGAAATCCTCCTACATTAGATATAATTCATATTATAGAAATAGATCAAGAATGAATGGCGAACCTTTTATGGATTCTAGAATGAGAGAGCAATCATGAGAGGTTGAACTACCACCAACCCTATTTAGGTTTACTTGGTTTTCATCTTATGTTCAATATGTCTAACTGTCTAATTGAAGAACATTTAAATAACTAAACAATTGAGGACCATTAACAATATAGGGTTTCAATATAGAACAAAGAGACGGCTATGTTTTCAATATGATTAACAACGGTCTTGCGATAACATAGATTGACGGCTAGGTTTACAATATGATTAACAATGGCCTTGCAACAACATATATTACAAACCAATATATAATAAAATCTAATTGACTGCTAACTTACTAATATAAATGTCAATAACTTAAGTTCAATACTTTATTATCTAACAAGGTCAATGATCTTTTATTGAATTTTAGTTAAATGGTCCAACCTATAACGATCTATTTAAAAATAGAGTCCAACATAAATATACATCAATTTATATCAAACTTAATTTTTAATAATTGTTTATTGTGGATCTATAATTGATTAATTAAATAATTTATTCAACAAATATTTCATACTACTGATACCATATTGAACCTTTCAACAACAACAAAAAAACTAATACAATATTGAAGTTGAGAGAAAAAGGAATTTTGAAATTGCTTCGTTGTATTGATTTTCCATCAACTGAATTTTACAAGGTACAAAAACCTTTATATAAGGTAGTTTACATTTCAACCATCTAACTAACTTAAAAAAACCATCTAACTAACTAACTTATAATAGAAAAGTACAACAGTTTTAACTAAACTAACTACCGTAATTGAAAGTTTTCTATTATGTGCAAACTTAAATAATATAATTTTACATGTTTCTTGGATAACATGATTTTGTAATTAATAATTATTGTTTAAAAAAAAAAAAAGAAGTTGCAATTTTACACAGGATAAGCAAACCTTACTTGTATTATAAGAGCACATGTTAAGAAATCTAAAATGAGCAACTTTACATTGAAAAACATGATAATTTAATTTTTAAGAGGTTGACTACACGACTTTTCATACATATATTTCTATAATTGATTCTTTAACATATGTTATTGAGGGCACAAATAAACATTTACTTAAAGTAATTCTATATTAAAAAATTGAAATACCGGATAAGTTTGATAATCATGGTTGATAGAAAAACATTATTTGGGGTACTATTACTTATTAGCTACGTAATCGTTTGTTAAAAAAAGAAAAAACTACGTAATGGTTACATTCCAAATCAGCATGTTGAAATCTTTGTCGAGCAAATAAAATGTTGACACGAACTCCTCCAAATCCAATCTAGTTACGTAAAAGCCCTCCATGTGTTTCTACGCACGAAAAACAATATCCGAAAATTCATTGAAACAACTTGAGTGGAGACAAAGCTAACATGGGTGTAATCAAATGCTTAACTGCCACAAGACACGTAGAATTAAGGAAACAACATAGTAGGCTTAATATTGGAGCTCAAGGAAGGAATGTTTGTAATATTTACTGATAATCATAATTAAGGTGTAAAATGCACAAAGGGAGAGAAAGATTTCAACAAGTTACCTTTATTGGGTTTCATAAAATCCAAAGGTGAAAACCAATTAGGTGTGGAAATTAGACATTGTAGGTCACTTAGGGGAACAGATTAATTAGATGTTAATTAAGTTGATCTTTAGGGCCAACACAAAGGTGCAACTATTGGGGCTCAATGCACGATGCCCACTTCTTCCTTTGACATGCCCACCTCTTATTCCCTTATAATGTCTTCTTGTATGTCACTTTTTGAAAGAAAAGAGAACAAGGGAAGAAATAAAATCTCTAAAACTTTTTTCTCTATAAGATAAGATCTCGTTGATTACGTTATGGGACGTAAAAATGTTGTACTAGTAAGTTGTTACTAATAACTAGCATTGGTTCTCCAAATTTATCATTTAAGTGAGAAAATTAAATTATAATTTTAATTTTAACATATCAATAGTACAGTATAATAAAAAGTTTTGCATGATCAGCAAATTACCATCACTAAACCCTTTCAAAAAAAATTTACCATCACTAAATTATGTTATTTAAACTTCTTCAAAAAAAACTGTTATTTAAAAAGTAGACATTATTAAAGGCAAATGTTTTTTTTCCTTAAAAAAATCAAAAGTTTTTAAAAATATGATGATTATACAACGTGATTGATTGATAACGTAATTATTTTACAATGCCAATATATATGAATTATACCATTTTTTATTATTATATGGTATTTATTGCTTATAGAAAAAGAGATGAAATAATTAGAAAAAACTTAGTAGTAAAAAGTAATTAACCCGGTTTAAAAATTGAATAACATCCTACATTAAGATATAAAGAAAATTTTCGAGGAAATTTTTATATGGATGAAATATATGCTTAAGCTACACACAAAGTGCAGGGTGACAAATAAATGATGAAATAAATATAACTATATAAACCATTAAAGAAAGGGGAGTGGTCCAACTAAAGCAACATTGGGGGAACAACCTTTTCTTTTACCCTTGTTTTTAACAAACCGAATCTTAAATCTCTCTTTCTCCCTTTTCTTGAGGAATAATTCTGTTCCCTGTAGCTTCTAAATTCCATCCTCTTCTCTTCTGGCTGTTTCATTTCGTATGCAATTATACTAGTACATTGTCCAGTGTAAGAAAATTATTCCATATTCATGTAATACAACATAACATAATAGGAAGCACCAAGAAAGTTAGGCAGTGTACACAAACTCACATCATGGTGCCATCTTCATGGATGTGTAACGAAAAAGTCTAAAATGGAATAAAGTTCAATTTGCGTATTACATTAACCTCTAGGTCCGTCTAGTTATAGCTAGTTACAAAATTTTCATCTGCATGCCAACATATGGGAATAACTAGATGCTATTGGCCCATGCTGTCAATGCCATTTGAAAAGGAAAAAGTACATAATAATGACTCTTAACAACTCAATTAACATATGAAATCAGTTCTCCGTTCGACGGATTAAGTTCTATATGTATGATTTTAATTAAAAACTAGTCGAGATATCCGTGCTGAGCACGGGTAGCACGGCTGCGCCGCGCGGCGAAACGTGTGTCGTTGTACGAAGAGATGTGTCGGCGCGAACAAACATAATACTAAACAAATTAGAGAATGAATTTGAGTGCAAAGATCATGTTTCGAGCAAAAAAATTATAAATTGTATATAAGTTTGAAGCAATTTGACTCAAGTGGTTAATGAACTTCTTTATTAAAGAATGAATCGTTCGTGAGAACCCGAATTTAATGTTGATTGAAACAATTCTTGGTCAGACTATCTTTATCTCACGGCATTACCTAGGACCCCTTCGCCTAGGAATGAGAGAGTTAACAAAAGAAATTATAAAAAATAAATAAAAATTAAAAAAAAACAGTCATAGGGTTAAAATTAATTTGTGTATAGAATAACTTTTGGCTCTCCCTACCCTAAAACTAAACACAACATAACTCCTCAATCAAAAACCACTCAATTTGGTGGTTAGTTCAATCATGCCATGCACGCTTGGTTCATAGTTGAATTGAATTGGGTAGAACTTTTTTCTGCTGCAGTTAAGTTCAATATTTTGTAATTTTTGTAATGATTGTTTATATATATTTAAAAAATATTGGGTTAATCTTCAATTCGGTTTTGACAACATTGTATGAAAGTCCAATTTGATAAGTAGTTCATGTTCAATTACATCATATTAAATAAACTCTAAATAACACATATGTACGTCGTAGTTTAGATGTGACTAAACTAGAAGAGTTAATTGTGGGTTGTAATTTGATCAGGCTCGTAATTTTGATCAAACATCAGTCACAATTGCCATGTAAGCACATATGCCTAGGCACATGCAAATATGTATGTTTATTTTTTGACAAAAAAATATGTATGTTTGATTATCTATACTTAATATTTAATAAAGAGAAAGAGAACTTCTTATAAGTTCATTGCGTGTTTCTTAAAGTTGGGATCATGTCCTAGCTTTAGAGATAAAGAGTTGTTTAGTTCAATTCAGAAAAAGTGGTAAAAAGAGTCCAATATACCAAAACTTGCCTAAATAAGATGGTAAACTATTTCTAAGATTCAAGCTTTAAACAATGGGTACACTAATTTGGTGTTCCCTTTAACTTCCACTTGTGTTTCTTTTCCTTTTTTCCTAATCATATGCTTTATAGCTTTGGTGTGTAAATAAATCTCACTTTTTATTAACAACTAATTCATCACGTTCACGATCGGTGATGTTAATAATATTTCATATCCAAAAAATCATAGCATAGCAAACTTAGTGTTGGATATAAGGGATAACTACCACATGGACATGGTTTGTTGGATTGATTAACCTTTAATTAATAATTTAATGATCTGTAAAAAAAATTAATAATTTAGTGTGGACCGTGGTTTGTTAGATTAACATATATAGAGAGAAAATATAAATATACATTTAACGTGTGTTTGGTTCCATCTCAATTTAAGAAAAACTCATGTCTGTCAGTAACTTTTTAATTTGGAAAATAAGAAGCTACGAAGTGTAGCTTCATAAAAATTGTGCATCTACCATTCGTTAGTCATAGAAACAAACACATAGGTAAGCCTCTAATGATTTTTTAATTAATGAAATGAAATTAATATTCAACTACATGCATTGATGAATTTATCTGTATGGTCCAGTTTTGTTTGTTAGGATGTCTCTTAAAAAAGGAAAAAAAGTTTAAAGTGTACAGCTCTATAATTTTACAATATTGGCATGATCATAATTAAAGGTGGAAACGTAGAAACATATAACAACAGAGAGAAGGAAAATTGTCTAGTCTG
>Ga0099826_10002793_pt1 | contig 11484 bp, 5 predicted proteins | sample Mtrugardesep15_FD_76830 | JGI IMG/M metagenome (GOLD analysis project Ga0099826, IMG submission 76830) | Root nodule microbial communities of legume samples collected from California, USA - M. trunc garden sep15 | ecosystem: Host-associated > Plants > Roots > Nodule | place: USA: California...
CAAGATGCATCAATTTTACGTGGCTTTGTTATTTCCTTTGGTTTTACAGTGTCTGAACGCTTTTCAGTAATGGCACCTAGTTTACAAGCCGTTGCAAGAACTACTTTTTCTTTCTTCTTTGACAAAACACTGCAAGATACACTTTTATTAGTAAATTTCCAATTCCAAAGACCATACTATAATAGATTGAAAATGAAGCTTTATTCTTAAATTTCCAACCTTAGAGGCATCACAACATTACGTTGCATCATTTTGGATTTTCTTTTGAAATTTTCATCCAGATCAATATGTTTCTGAAGTTTAGAACCAGGATTTCTGTTAGGTGTTTTATCAGATAATTTAAGTTGCACTTTGCTGTTGTAGTTGTTGTCACTATGAATGTTTCCCTACACAAAATTTTGAGGAAGTTTCAGCCACTGCCTTTAAAAAACACATTAAGCAAGCAGTAATTCAGGTGCTTAGCAATAAGCAGGACCTTATGTGCATTAACTTACAGTTTGATTTTGTTGAGTTGTTCGGTTTGAATTCTCGCTGCAACTGCTATAATTGTCTTGATCACTTTGTGCTGTACAAGTTTCATTCTTCTGAAAGGAAGATAAAAGAAAAAGCAAATTTTAGATATACAAAAACAAATAATGAAAGGTTGATTGAGGTTCACAACGAAACTTAATCGCCTACATTCTTATGTTTCTTTATTGCATTGCCATCTTTAGCAGTGATTTCTTTCAAGGGTGATGTGATTTTTTTCTCCAGCTTTGCTTCTTTGAGAATTCCCCTTTCCTGCGGCATACAATATATCATAAATCACACGCTAGATTATTGTAACTTACTTCTAAACTAAATAAAACAATGAGAACAGAAGCCCTTGCTTACATCAGTTCTGAACTTAAATGGCTTAGGATTTGTGGTCTTTAATTTTCTGTATTTTACAACTTGAGAACCAGTTGTTGCCGATGTAGATTTCTGTTTCAAGGTCATAAAGATTATCAATGAAGTCGGTGGGAAGCTAAAACAACATCAGTGAGATTCTAAACTAGGCCAAACCTTATGTGTTTTTCCATCCTCCTGCTTGCTTCCAAGAATATTATTTTTGGAACCGTCATTGATGGTGCTCACATCTCTGCTGCTACAATTTTTTTAATGATTACTTGAAGTTTAAGAAACACATAAGAGCCAGAATAAAACATATTTTGAGACAAATCAAATTACTTACATATTCTCACAAGGCGCTGAAGAGTTTTCCTTGTCATCATTCTCATTAAGTTGAATCTCATTTTCTTTATCATCAGAAGACATTGAACTTCCTACAGCCTTTCTCTTTTTGGCTTCAGGAATTCTTCCCTTGTGTGAGACTGTGATCCTTTTCTCTTCATTTTCACTCTCTTCAATAGTTTTCTTCTCTTCGTCATTCGAACTTGACAGCGAGGTAATATCATCTCTAGAAGTTTCTGACAAAGTTAGAACTGAACTCTTCTCTTCTTCATTCGAACTTGACAGTGAAGTAACATCATCTCCAGAAGCTTGTGACAGAGTTAGAACTGAACTCTTCTCTTCTTTTGAACTTGACCGTGAGGTAATATCATCTCTAGAAGCTTCTGACAAAGTTAGAACTGAACTCTCTCCTCTTTCTAGAGAGTCACTCCTTGATTTTTCTTCCATCTCTATCTCACTAGAGTCACTTTCATGTGGCACAGGAACATGGTGTTTCTCCATGGCTTTCACTTTCTTCTCTTTTAGACATTTAACAGTCTTATTTTCTGGTTCGTGTCGATTACTAGAATACAATGAATCAAATACACGGCTTTTAACCTCTCGTCCCTTAAATTGCACCTTTCTACAAGATGCCACTGGCAATGAGTCGTTACATCCTTCTCCATTCTTCTTCACTCCGTTAAATTCAAGCTTCTTCATTGCAGAACACAATGCTTTCATCGATGTTTTCAATTCCACAGAACTCTTCGTCCCAACCACCTTCTTTGGTGAGTTAAAAACCAATGCCTTGGCAACTACCCTGCTCTTAGGCTTTGACACAGCAACAGTCAACGATTTCTTGTTCTGAACACTTCTAAACTGTTCCAAATTAGAAACCTTCTTTTGATTCCTTGGAGTGGTCAAAGCCTTACTCACGGAGGGTGATTGCTTCACCTTGGCTTTTGGGGTTGCAGCAACCTTAGAAAGAGGTTTGACAACTTTCACCTTATTCTCAGTTACCTTGTGTGACAAGGAGGAAATGAAGGCCATTCTTGACATCCTTGGCTTTGCAGGAGCTGTATTGGGACACTTCAAATTTGAACTGAAAAACAACAACATTGACAAACCGTGTCACTTGAAAAGCTCTACTACACAAGATTTTAAGTCCAATCACATGAGGATTCTTGATATTGTGGAGAGTCGCGGTCAAATATGTGCGTAGAGCTTACATAGACACTAAAAACCTTGATGCTTATGACTAGAGGCATGTTTTGTTTGACTCATTTGACCTGATAAACCTGCCTAAGCACTTGTGATACTGTTTTGTGAGAGCTTACAGAAACAGCTTATGACATGTTCATAAGCTATTTACAGCTTATTTTCATAAGCTCTTCAGAATGACTTATGCAAACAGCTTATAACTTAACCAAACCAATTCAACTTTATCTTATCTTCTATTATAAAAATAGCTTACACCTAAGCACTTATATGACAAACACTTCAGCTGTAAGCGTTTGATTAAGCTGTTTATCCAAATATGTCCTAGACTGCATTTGAAAACCATTTTCGAAACCAACTCTACCTTACTATACTAAGTAATAGTTTGAAAAATCAGTTCACAAAACAAGAGTGTTAATAGTTGGCTACCTTGCTTCTCTTTCTCTTCGATTCAACGCTTTTCTAAGCCGAACATTGGGACTTCTAGCTGCCATAACCTGAAAATCCAACACAAATTTGAGAAATACTCGTTACACATTAATCGTTTTTATGACCAAAACCAAAATCAATAAAACTAGAAGTCTAGAATATACCCGAAGAACAAAATTCTTGTAAATTGCTTCAGAATCAAACTCTTCTTCATGCTTTTGGTCACACCCTGAGAATTGAGTTTCAATTATCAACAACAAAGTTTAAAGTGTAGCTAAAGAATTGTGATTTCAAAATGAAAACATCTACAACACTACACCGACACTTTTGATGGAAGACATATCCAATGTCAGACACATGTCACTATTGTATCTGGTGTCTGTGTCCGTGCTTCATAGATGAAAAATGAAAAAATAATTACCAAAGCGCGCGCAGAACCAGTGACGGTCATCATCAGGACGGCGTTTATCAGGTTTGGTGAGGTCGACGAACTTAGGTGCTTCGATCTTCTCGTAGAAATCGTCATCAAATTCTATTTCCTCTTCTTCAATTATAGGCAAGAATCGATTTTCTGACATTATTTTGTTAACAAGAGAAGAGCGTTACAGTGTTGTTTTTGTTTTGGTAGCAAAAACGTTGTTGTTGTTGTTGTTGTAATAACAAGTTTAGATTGTTCGAAGAATTTTAAAGTCCCGTGTAACTAGCCGTTACGATTCAGACAGGCTGGTAAGAAAGAAAGAGAATAAAAGAAACGGTATTCAAGGGTTGTTTTCGTCATTTGGGGTTGCAATTGGGTTTGGGTTGACCAAAGCCCACTTCCTTTAATCCCACAACTGGGCTTGTTGGGCATGATAGAAGTAGATGATTTCTTTTTAGACCCCTCAATATCTCGTGGACTCCCAAAATTCTGTTTTTATCCCTAATATATACGTCTGGTAGATACATGCCGGAGGGTTTGAGATTTTTCTTCGGAAGATTATTTTACCCCTAATGTATATGTATGATAAATACATCCCAAAAATTTCGGGAATTATCTCTCAGAGGACTAAAATATCTCAATTATCGAACATATATATTAGGGAGGGGGCCTAAGAGATGTTGAGGGAGCCTAAAAAGAAATCCTCGTAGAAGTAAGAGTGTTGAAATAATTTTCTTCCTTTCATAGGCACAAAACATAGCGGTGATCGCTCAATAAACGTTGTTTTGATTATAATTTAATGCTGAAAGAAGCTTTCACAATGGTCGTTTCATACGGAAAATGCGAGAGCAGGCTTTATCTATTTCAAAGTACCGAATTTTAACTAGCTTTATACATCAACTTAAAAAAGTTACATGATTTTATATTTTTATTCAATTTTAAAACTCACCGTAATTAGGGTCTTTGACACCTAAGTGAATCCATTAGAATATCTCTACAACTTCATATTTTTAGATCAGTTATAAAACTATCACTAATTTGACTACTCTCGAACACGATTTTATCCCTTAGTACTCAATCTTCTTATGTGGGTAACTCCACTAGAATTTAATCCCAGGTTTTTTCATGTTCTCCTAATGGGTGCAAGTTACTCTCACTTGACCAACACCACATTGTTCACATTAATAGTTAAATTATTTCTGCAGGTAGATGTACCATCTAATTTTGTAGGTTTGGTACTAGATAATTGCAATCTTCCATATGCAAACCATGGACGTATTATCTCAGGTGATCCTTCTCCCATTTTGTTTTTTCCAATCAGTAGCACTAAGGTTCGATGTTTAGTTGGTAATGGTGACATGGCACGTTTTCTCAAAACAATGGTAACTCCCCAGGTACAAAAAATCATCCTTAATCTTTTATTTTCGTCTTATATATATTTCGTATTTTATTTTCTCTCTATCACAATTGTGTCAGGTTCATTTGGAGCTGTGTTGTTCTTTTGTAGAAGCAATTGATAAAAGAAATATAACAAGTATGCCAAATAAGTAAATAGTTTTCTTTTTAATTATGCTATGAAACACCCTTTATCATGTTTTAACAACATCTTAATGGAAGGAACTGTTGAAGAATAATTCAAATTAGTAGGTTAAGAATGTTATATAACTGTTGAATTAGATGTGATTCAGTTAGTTAGTTAGTTAGTTGAGTTACTTGTAGTGCAAGTAACTCACTAACTACGGTGGTTTTGTTGTATTGGGTCTGTGTAATCACATGTAAGCCCAACTATTAAGATGTAAGACCAATTACTACTAAGTACACATTGAGATCATGAATGAGAAGTCAAGTTGCATAACCAAAAATTAAAATATTTCCCTCTCTTTTTTTGTTTTCTCTGTCTCAAAGTGTGTGTAAGTTCCAAAAGGAACATGATTTGAGAGAAAAGTTTAATAATAGGTGTATTTTTTTTATGCAGCCACTGGCATCAACCATAAACACATTAGCTGGAGCACTGCACAAGGTGTTTTGTTGCATCCACTGATCCACCTAGTAAGGAAATGAGACAAGCATGTTTTGATTATTTATTTGAGTCTTGGAGGTGTTTTCTCAGATGGAGCACTAGCTACTCTTTGGTCTATATCCTCGTCCATTAGTCTTGCTTCTCCATTTCTTTGCCGTCACTATATATGGTCACTTACTCTTACCATTTCCTTCTCCAAAACGCATCTGGATTGGAGCTAGATTGATTTCGGTGAGACTATTATTAATTCATCACATGTACCATCAATTGTTAGTCAATAGAACGCATATGCATATACATTTAAAACATATTTTGAGTAATATGTTTTTTTTTGTCTCGACGTTCTCAGGGTGCATCAGGTATCGTTGTTCCAATTAGCAAGGCTGGAGGAATTAGACAAATGTTCTTCCCCTTAACTGTGCCTGCAGCATACTACAGAACACCTCCTGCACTGTTTACATTATGTTAACAAAACATACATTATGTTCTAGTGAGATTAGTGGAGCGATTATGATGGCCAAAAATTAAAAGTTCAAAAATAGAGTCTGAAAGTATCAGTTAAATGAAATAAGAAAATGTGAAGATTTCTTATTTGAAGTGGAGAAAAAAACTTGAGACTATGCTAAGATTTTTTTTACTTTTGTTGTTTAATAAAACCAACAAAATACTTGTTCATTTGCATAAATGGCATGACAATATTATTAAAGTATAAATGAAAATATAGTGAATCCATTATAATGCAGTAAATGTTTTTACGAATAACGAATCACTAAATCCAGCAGAGCAGAGGTTAAAGCATGAATTCAGCACATCATGTTTAGGATGGTATATGAATTTATATCCAATCCAACTATGTTTCCTTAAACAATATTCTCTATTGACTTCCCCTAAAAAAAGTATTCTCTACTGACTTATTTATTTAAATTTACTCCGAAAAATATTATAGTCACAGTAAATCAAACATTAAGAGTTTTGAGGCTCAATGTGATGCATTGCATGCCAAGGTTTAATGTTAGGCACCTTTTTAAAAGCATATTCTTTCTTTATCCAGTTATACTTGGTTGACAAGTCATGGTTACAATGATGGATAGGTTCTCTAGTCTTGTTAGTGAAGAATGGGGTCCTGATAGATCACATAACGACATGCTTAGGTCTTGTAGGTCACGCAGAGGCGACAAAGCATTGCTCAATTCCTGCCCTGAGCTTTTATAGTTACACCATCTAAATACAGTTCTCTAAGACTGGTCAGACTTTGAACAAATTTCTGTACATTTGGTTTCTCATCTCAGGTTTTAGCCCTTGTCTTGTTAAAGAACTAAGATTAACCTTTCCAACAAAAGCTACCAAAACGCTAAAACAAAAGCACCAGCAGATTACAGAAAACTTAGAAGCCTTCAATTGCAAATTGCAATAAAGAGCCAACACTGCAACCATTACCAGGAAACTCCTAACCAATACATCAAATGAAATCAGTTAAGATGCACTAATAATTAGCCAACACGCCACATCCTTAATGAGATCTACCTACGAATGCCGGAACAATGCAAAAAAGAAAGATCAAGCTGATAATAAGCCAGTCAAAAACATCGTTCAACAACAATTCCAATCAATTAGCTCGCCAAAAACGCTGAGACAGAATTAGCAAGTTAGGTTGTTCTCTATCAGAGAAACATAAATTCAAGAACCGGAGAAAAAGAATTAATTAGAAATCAATTTCTTTCAAAACCAACTTGTCATATAAGTTCGTACTTGTCACTACTTAACTCCTCCCACCCCAACCATCAAGCCAACCTTTGTCCTTATATTCCGGTGTTACTTTATATCACGGCCTAGAACAAATAAGTACGAAGCATAGATAAAACTACATACGAAAAAAATAAGTAATAAGCCTATATAAATCCTAACATTCACGACCAGACTCAACAGATATAAACCAGAAGAAAAACAAATACTAAGGATAAATAAATCTACATATTGTAGTTCTAATTTGCTGAATAAAATGAAGCATAACACAAATCCACATTAATAACATAATCACGATTAAACATTCAATTTAGCCTCTAAAATACCACTCTATCTCCAATTTAGCACTAGAACGATGCAAATTTAATAACTAATCCCTAAAATATGTGAAATCATTAATAACTAATCCCTAAAATATGAGTAATCATTCAAAAGCCCATTTATTTTCTTCCTTAATTTGTTGCTCTTCCTCCAGAGTGAAGTCATTTTGAATGTGTAAAATTTTGCGAATCTCCTCAGTTGTCTTACCCCTGATCATCTCTGCTAAAGTCTTGCAAGTAAGTTCCAACAAGTTCTTGATGTTCAAATAATTTGCAGTCCGGATGAGGTCGTAGAGCGTAGCTATATCAACTTTGACGAATTCAGTGTCCCAATCATCGAGTTGACGAACTTCATCTTTAGAGAGTTTTTCTTCTGAACTCGTAGCCTCAGCGTGCTTCTTACAGTACTCAATGATCATCGCCAAGGTCTTGCTGGTTACGTTCGGAAGAGGGATTCCACTGTCGTCAGCACAACCGTCCTCGATCATATGCTTGATCGTTTGGGATTGCAACGCCACTGCCTCGTTGACCTTAAAGGCGTCGTTGTCGGAACTGTTGAGAGTGATAATCCTTGTCGATGACATGGTGATGATTGGGTTTTGAGTTTCTGGTACTTTGCGAAAAGTAAAACCCTAACCCTCGATATAGTATGTGAGTGCGGTGAGAAAAACATAGGGCGTGAGTGCTATTTATAATGCTGATAGAATGCCACTAACTAGGGTTTCTTACGTGGTAAGCAAGTTTTATTGTTACATTTGATTTGAAATAAAAAGATTTATTTTTTTAAGGGAAAAATATTTGTTTTTTTTTTCAGATGAAAAGATTTGTTATTATCTATACTATATATAAAGAAGAATTTTTTTTTTCAAAAATACCATCAATTTTCAATACAAATAACACATGTAACAAATAGATAAAAATAAATTTAAATTTAAATGTTAAAAAAATGTAACAAACACGATATGAATATATATATGTCTGATTTTTTTTTTCTTTATCATTTAAAAAGTGTAACAAACTAGATGAATAGATGAATATATTTATAATTACTTACTTTCTCATTATCTCAATTATACTCTTAAACAACTTTTTCTATAATAAAGATTGTTGTTGTCATTAAAAATAGAATTTAGATTATATTTTTTTGTTATATTGTTGGTGTCATTGAAATATATAATCATGGTTAGTTTGGTTTGTTATAACTTGAAAGCAACCAACATTTATATTTTTAGTTTTAATCAAAATCAAAAGTTCATAATAAAAATACTGTTCATAATTTTCAAGCATTAACGCAATAAAAATAAAGGGAAAGAAAAAAATAAATTTTCGCTAGTAATATACTAGCGAAAGTGCCTGTGTTTCTGCTTTTTTTTTTATTGCGCTAACGTTTAAAAATTATTAGTGGTGTTCTTTATAAAATTTTGATTTTGATTAAAACTAAAAATATAAATGTTTGTTGCTTTCAAGTTATACCAAATCAAACTAACAAACCATGTCCTCGTGAGCTTAACTCAATTGATTTGGACAACGCACAATATATGCAAGGTCCGGGGTTCAAACTCCGGCCACCATAAAAAAATAAAATCAAACTAACCATACATATTTATTTCAATGACACAAAAAAAAATCTGGATACTTTTTTTAGTAACACCAACAACAATCTTTATTATAGAAAAAGTTGTTTAAAGATATAATTGGAATAATAAAAATAGTAAGTATAAATATACTCATTTAGTTTGTTCCAATTTTTAAATGATAAAGAAAAAAAATCAGACACACACACATATATATATTCATATCGTGTTTGTTACATTTTTTTAATATTTAAATTTATTCTTATCTATTTGATACATGCGTTATTTATATTGAAAATTGAGGTCATTTTTAAAAAGAAAAATTCAGACAAAAAATGCTGAAAGAGATAGTTTTCTTTATATATAGTATAGATTATTTTTAAAACTGATCAGTTTACACTTTTTTTTAAAAGAAAAACTGAGTTTAATAAAATCGTTAACAATATCATTATTCTAAAAAATGTATCAAACACTCTTTTTTTAGATATTAATATATTGAATATCAATCTTATTTTAGAATAGAACAATATTTAGAGGAGTGAATTACACTCCTTTTTTAAAGACACTTAAATTACAGTTATCTTTTATGTCAAAAAATATACACTCCCTTCTTATCTTATGAAAAATTTATTGGAAAAAATCGAACTCCTCTCCACTTAAGAGAAGCTTAAATTACATATATTTTAATTCTTATTTTTTTTTTTTGAAATAATCTTATCTCTTATGTTAAAATGTATGATTCCTTCCCTTAATAATTTTTTTTTTAATATTTGTCAGGTCCATTATAAAATAATCTAATATACAAAATGCCAAGAAAAATAGTATTACAGGTCCGTTATAAAATAATCAAAATTTGTATGCATATTTTTCTCTAGTTTTAATTCACAATATTATTAACAATACTTTCCCCCTAAAAAATCATGAACATATAGTTTTAAACTCTATTATAAATTTTGAAAGAGTACAAAATAAAATTATTTTCTTAGAAAAGTTACTAAAGCATATAAAATATGACTATTTATAAATGAATTTATAATTTAAATTGTTATATTCATAATAAAATGTTGAAATTAATTATAATCGACATTCTATAAAGAAATAATTTTTTTTCCTTAAATGGTGACTCATAGTTTAAAGAAATAAATTATAAATGGAACTTTAGTGGATCGGACTACCCTTTTTTTTTACGTTGTTGGTGTAATTGAAAAAAGATAAGCAATATATTATTATTGGTCCTGGGTGGAAAAAAATAATTGAAAAACGCTCTGCTAGGGTTTGCACCTAGCATGAGCGCAACCTTTCAAATTCTCACAAACCCTAGTGATTCATCATGTAATTAGAGTCTTCTTTTTCTGCTACCGCAATGACTTGTATGTGTCCTTGGCCATGTGTCGCTGATCAGTAACACCCAAAACAGAAACAGTTGAAGAAAATCGTATCTCCTGTAACTTTTGCACAAGCTTTGTGTGGAACCGTAACAACCATTGATGAGCACTTACCTGCTCTAATTATCAAAGGAGATTCACTAAGTATTAAAATCTCTCAAGAGAAGTATGAGAAGCGAGTAGAAAAATGGAAACGTCTCATTCACAGACGACTGGTTATGAGCACAGGCGATAAACCCTACACGACAAAGGAGTTGTTCTCGAAGCTTTCTAAATTTGTGGAAATTCTCGAGACAATGGAAACTGGTTTCATTGGGGCGAGGCTTTTTTGAATTTCAATGTTCACCATTACAAGAGATGCGTATGTCATGGGCACATGGAACTTCTAATATGAAATTGGGAGTTCTTCGTCTTTCTCGATGGACGAAGGATTTTAATCCATTTACACAACACCAAACTCATGCCCAAATTTGGATTCTCTTGATGGATTTCTTGAGGGTGTATTAGAGGGACAAAACACTTCGTGAGATATCCGGTGTTGTAGGTACTCCTTTGATCGTATATTCAGCAACACAAATATTGTCACTTTGGCCATTTTACGAGGGTTCTCGTTGACATGAATTAATCGAAGTGTATTTTTGATGAAATTTTGGTAGAAAGGGAAGTGTATGCGATTAATGTGGAGGCGATCTATGAACGTTTGTCGTTATTTTGTAATCATTGGGTACAATCTTTCTAATTGCAAATGGTTACACCCTCGAAAGGATATGATAATACCATTCACAATGGTGAGGTCTTAACCATTTAATACCCGGTACCTATTAGGTACCCCCATTGTGGGGAAATTTTTTCGGGGTCTCTTAAGACCTAAGGTCTCACTTAAGACCCCCATTCTGAAGTGGACCCCACATTACTTTTTAATAAAATAATCATTGTTGAGTTACTTTTGTTGCTTTTTGTAACAGCCCGATTTTTCGTTATTTTGTTTTTAATTAATCTATGTGTATTTATGTATGCTTGCTGTAACACCCCGTTTTCCCAAACAACGTAAACATGTATAATTATCAGAGTTCAACATACAACGGAGTATTACGTCTACTTTTCAAAATTATTTAAATAGAATATAAAAACTATTTAATTCAACACATCATTTTATAAAAATCTGCAGCGGAATATTTATTTGATA
>Ga0099826_10002794_pt1 | contig 11483 bp, 8 predicted proteins | sample Mtrugardesep15_FD_76830 | JGI IMG/M metagenome (GOLD analysis project Ga0099826, IMG submission 76830) | Root nodule microbial communities of legume samples collected from California, USA - M. trunc garden sep15 | ecosystem: Host-associated > Plants > Roots > Nodule | place: USA: California...
AAATTTATATAAGCAACCCACCAAGGAAATAGGCCGGAAATCGGTGAGCTTCTGAGGGCTTTCAACTTTAGGAATTAGAGCTATAAAAATAGAATTAATACCTCGAGACAATTTGCCATTCCGATGGAACTCTAAAACAAAGCGCATAACGTCCTCCTTCAAAACGTGCCATAACTCTTTAATGAAACCAAAATTCACCCCATCTGGGCCCGGACTCTTGAAACTCTCACAGTCCCACACCGCCACTTTAACCTCATCAACCGTAAAAGGCTTGACCAGACCGCCCCCATCCTGAAGGGACAAGGTTTTGAACGGTAAATTTCCCACGTTTGGCCGCCCCATATTCCGCGACTTAAAATGATTGCTAAAGTGTGTAAAAATAGCATTACGAATAGGTTGAACACCCTCCACAATGAGACCTTCCTCCACAAAAGAAACTATAGAGTTACGCCTACGACGACCAGAAAGAATAGTATGAAAAATTTAGAATTAGCATCACCCTCCTTAAGCCAAAGTAATCTCGACTGCTGCCAACATATGCTAGTATTAACGCGTGTCAAAGAATGAATCTCGTGAGTAATACCACGCATTTCAAGAATTTCATCTGAAGACAACAAATCATCCTCACCTCTGCCATCTAAACCTGCTAACTGAGCCTTTAAGGAGTCTAACTTTGATGGAATATTATTACAGTGAGATAAATGCCACTCCCTCAAAGCCCCTTTAATCAATTTAAGTTTCTCCTTTAGCACAAATCCGCCCCACCCTTCAATCGAAAAAGACTTCCACTTATCTAACACAAACTGCTTGTAACCAGGCATGTCCTGCCAACATTTCAACATACGTATAGGACAAGGGCCCCAATTTTCCTCATCCACAGACAGCTGAAGCGGGCAATGATCAGAAACGCCTCGAAGGAGGGCAATCTGCATATAATTGGGCCACCGTAAACACCAATCTTCTGATAACAAGAATCTATCAATCCTGCTCATGGAAAGACCGTCGCCCTTGAACCAAGTGAATCGCCGTCCACGCAGCGGCAAATCAATCAACACATTCTCCTCAATGAAATTATTAAAAGGACCAAAATCCGGGTATACATCCCCATTCCGAACTGAGCGTCTTTCCTCCACCCCATGCACCGCATTAAAATCCCCGTAAACACACACCTTCCTCCCTTGCCACTGCTGTAACCTAAGCGATAACGACGCCCACAACTCTTGCTTTGCCCGAACCTCACAAGGCGCATACACATTTACCAAATGAAACTCTTCATTCGTTTTAATGAATCTGCCATGGATAATGATAGCATGTTCCTGACTTACAGTCGACCACACCTCTACGTCTGAACAATCCCACATCGTCAACAACCCCCCTGAAGCCCCCACCGACGGGCGAAAAGAATAAGCGTGATTAGAAATACCCCACAAAGATGCACACACAGAATCATGAACGACAGGCAACTTGGTTTCCTGAAGACATAGAATATGAGGCCTTGTTTCCGCCACCAACAACCGCACTTCCCGCTTCTTCTCCATTCCCCTTAACCCTCGCACATTCCAAGATAATAACTTCATTACCTACACCTCCCCCGCCGTTACCCGACCACCAAACCACCACACCTACTCCCTTCCCCCAGCCACGCCACCTCTATCCTCCACCAACGTCAACACCGACCCTTGTAAAAGATGCTTCGAGCGAGCCAGTGCACTAAACATATTACTACTACCACTTGGAAAAGACACCCCAATCTCCTTTCCTATGCCCTCGATGTCCTCTGCTACCACCTTGCCATTCCCCTGAAGAGTCACCCAATTCATCCAATCATTTGTCACTGATGCCGAAGAAAATGACTCATTAGAACATCCAACATTAGCCAGATCCACAGAATTTGTAACCTTCTTTCTGAGACGCTATCGTTTCCTAACTTTGTGATTCAAATCCTTCATCACCTCAGAATTTTTCAAGACCTTCATAACCTCCGCTCTATCCTTGCTAGGAAGCCTTGCCACCTTCTTAAGAGTAAAAACCGGATGACGTAGAACACCCCCCGCTTTCTTTCTACTAGCGAGACGAGTGTTGCCCCTCGTCTTACTTTCACCACCCTTAGGAACCTTCTTCAACCGCTTCTTATTAGATGAAATAAAACCAACATAACCCTGTTGAACTTCTTGTAACCATTCCACACTCCAAGGGCCTGACTGTGAAGACTGGTCCGCCTTCTGAGAACACGATTGCGATTTCACCTTGCGTTTTCGATGAAACATCTGTGGCCCTGCATCAACCATGGCAGCCGCCTTACCATCTCCAGACAGCCTCGTCAGAGAAGCATGAACTACGTCACCATCGTCTGACCCGAACGTAACACCTACGCTTTCAGATTCTGCTTCTTTGGATTGAAAAGCACCCTCCTGGGTAACGTTGTTGGGGCTATCCGGACTATCATGCTGGGTAGGCACCTTAACCTCCAAGTTCACCTTCTCACACCACTCATCATTATCAGATTGTCCATCGTTGACTTCTTCTGCATCCAAATCGCGGGCTATCTTATCGACCATCACATCCACATGATAATTAGCAACTTCATCCTCTTGGATTGCATCATTCTCCGAACACGTGACCTCAGTGCTTCCGTCCTCCTCAAACAAGCATGCTTCCTCCCCCATATTGAAGCCCCATTCCTCGATAATTTTTATTTCAACCAAATCCCCGTCCACTAAATTTTTTTCAGTAACATTAACCACCTCTAAAGACGATTGTTTCCTATAGTACAAATTGATGCATTTCCATAGTCACCACATCCATAATTTTGATCAAGATCAAACATGTCATATTAAGTTCAGAATTTTTTTATCTTATAAAAATTAAATTGTATTAAAATATAGACCGTCTAATACCGATCAAATTGTCACATATGTGCTGACTCTATGAATGCCTCAATTTTTTTTATTGTTGGGAATTCGATTTCCATTGATTGTCATTGCTAAAAATGTGCAAGTGCTACTCTCCCAAGCTTGAAGCATTTGCCACAGTATTAGAGGAATGATTTAGTAGGTGCCACACAAGTCAATTAAGCATTCATATGGTAGAGTTGTTTCTTTCTCTTTAATTAGAAAAAACGATTAAGACAATACTTAATGAAGCATTTAAACATACAAAATCCTAGTGTAGCCTATGATAGATATGTTCCATCTTTTTTCTCACAAAAGGATGCTTATAACATAATAATTTTACTTACACGGACTTGTTATTTCAAGTCATTGTCCATGAATTAAAATGATGTAGACGAAAATAAAATAGAAAAACTAGCTAGGAACTAAGAAACAAAGATAAGGAAATGGAAAATAAGGAAATGGAAAATAAAAAGGGCAATCATGTAGTATATAATGCTTTAGTTTTTGTCAATATATAGGTGGTGAAAGACCAACATGGTGCAACACAAAAAATACTTAGGTCCATCAACCATTTACTCAAATGTTTGATCAATACTCAGTGAATATGAAAGATAAAAAAGATATATTAGAACTCAATTACCTAAGAGATGTTTCTTAGACAATTACCTAAGATAATTAGTTTTCATAATTACACGCATAAATATACTAATTCATATATATAAAAAAAAGTATACACTATAGACTATACATTTATTTTATGTATGATCTCTCCTCAGTCAATATGAAAGATCAAAAAACATGTTCTAGATCTTAATTATCTTAAGAGGATTAGTCACTACAATTAAGCGGATACACTGATTTATAAAATAAAAAAAAATTAAAATTGGAAAGTGGAGAATGCAAAATGGTTGTGAATTTTCTTTAACGAGTGAGGTTGCGTTTGGACAAAACAACTGACAATTTAATCGCAACGGGCACAAGAAAAATGAAACTAGGTGGACTTATGATGCTTTACACATAAATAACGTTATATATGAACGTTGGAGCTACAATAATTTATATTTTATGTGGGACCTTAATTATGTCCCAAAAGAGACTCATTCTTCTTGTTCATCCTACTAGCATAGAAACTATATATACAACTGGTCTACATGATTCACTAATTGTCAAAATAAATATTTTACAGACAACATGTTTATTTAACACTTATTTCGATTGCAATTTTTCAACTGTAAATTCTAGTGCGGTGGCTCCTAAATTACCTTTCACAAAACATGGTTTTGAACTTTGAATCTTTCAAAACTATGAACCAAACTTGCTTTGAATAGTGTAAACCATGTGAAAAAAATGTTTAGTCAAATCATTTTATAGATCTAATCCAGAACACGATGAAACTCATAAAAATATCTAAAAGCAACTATTTAATTTACCGTCACTTAGTCAATCCCAATTTTTCTAGTTTACTGCTCCCTCCATTTTGAAATTATTCAAGTTTTTCCCAAAATTAAGAAAAGTACTACTAAATAAATTTATGAGTGGAATAATTTTACTAGATTTATTTTTTAAAACTATTTCAAGTATTAACATTGTCATAGTAAAAAAAAAATCAACATATAATGCATTAACATTTTTTTTTAAATTTCAAGTATTAATAGTGTATAAATGCATTAAATTTTGATTTTTCATATTTAAACACAAATGATAGTAATATTAATAAGGGTTCTGCTAACAATTTTTAAGACAATTTTTTTCTTTAGACTTCTTATTAAGTGTCATAAGGATATTTGTTAACATTTCTCTATTAATAAATATATATTAGGAAAAAGAGTAATAAATACATCTAGAGAAATTTATAGATAATTTTATATTTAATAACAAACGATTTTTTGTATGTAGTCTTATAATGAAAGATGGACGAAGTAATAAAAAAATTCCAAACAAAGAGAATTTTCTATCTCAAAAAGTTAAAAACAAAAAATCTTGAAAAGATTGAATTGTTAAGGTAGAGCAATATTATTTGGTAGGTCAAGGGTCGCTTTAAGAAGGAGCTTTTCCTTCACTACAAAAAGACTAACCATTTGGCACTTGTCCTCTCAATCCTTTCTCCTTTTTCTGTGTTTTTCTCTCCCTATAAGTCCCTACTCTAATTCTTCTCTATTTGCATCCCCTACTACATTCTCTAATCTCTTCCATAAACATTCTCATTACAACTCTAATTATCATAATAACAACTCACTTACAACAATGACACAAACAACAACAACCTCAAACTCCAACACATCTTCCTCATCATCTCAAGAATCACCACCAACACATTCCATTCAGAAACAAAGTCCAACACGGCCCAAAAGGCCCAGAGACGACGACGACAACAACGACAACAATAACAACAAACATCCAACTTACCACGGAGTAAGAAAGCGAAACTGGGGTAAATGGGTATCTGAAATCCGCGAACCACGCAAAAAATCAAGAATTTGGCTAGGAACATTTTCAACACCAGAAATGGCAGCTAGAGCACATGATGTAGCAGCTTTAACCATTAAAGGAAAAACCGCAATTCTCAATTTTCCTCATTTATCAAACATGCTTCCAAGACCAGCAACTTCAGCACCACGTGACATTCAAGCCGCAGCAACCGCTGCAGCTGCTATGGTTGACTTTGATGATCCTGTCATGCACGTGACAAGTTGTTCTGAATCTGAATCTGTTGAAGAACTTAGCCAAATTGTTGAACTTCCTAAAATTAATGAAGAAGGTGAAGATGACTCAGTTGATAGTACTTGGGTTTATCATAATCCTTCTCCATTTGAAGGAATTGAATTCTATGCAACTTTTTCTGATGATTTTTTGTTACCACTTTGGGATTAAAATCATGGGTTGTTTTCAATTTCACCAAATGTTCTACTTTTGGAACATTATTGTAATATATTACTTTACTACACTGTACTTTCATACATTGTTATGGTCTTAGGTTACTCCAATTGAAATGCAACTTTTTATTTTCTCTTTGCATAATCTTTGGTGGCTTCCTCTGTTTACTATAAATGAACAATGTGAATGTAGAATAAGTTTTAGCCATAAAATAATAATGAACATTGTGTTTGATATTTCTTTTTTTTGAGAGATGTTTGATATTTCTTTTTTGTTGTTTCAATGATATATTGATATTTTGCTGTAGTTAGTAGCCAGTGACCATAAGCTAGACCTTCTAGAAGTGTGATGATTTTAGAAGAAAAAAAAGTTCAGTCAAATGATTGGTTTTCATGTTTAAATGAGTGTGTACAATATACTTGTAAATAAAGTTTTTTACCTTCCCATTGTAACACTCTTAAATATTTTTCCTCTCATTGGATGAAATATAGCTAGGTGAAGGATTAAGGATGGTGAGGTAGTGATGTTAATGTACTTTAAAAAAATAAAATTATTAGAGTTAGGTCCTAGTTATTAACTAAGGAAATACCCTAAACCTATTTAGAGATGTCAATTTGTAATTGTAAGCGAAGATCACCGTGGAGCCAATTTTGAAACCTGAGTGTGGGGGATTTTATTTACTGGACCGGAGATGTTGGAAAAAAGTCTCGGTGAATAGTTTGAGGATGAAGACAATGATCATATTTTTGTCATTCATAAAGACATTTCCCCAAACAATTTACCAAAATATTTTATATATAACAAAAAATTGTTATACTTCTTAATCAAATTATCATAAATGATTTATCCTTAAGTAAATCTCATTAATTACTTGAGTTAATACTTGATTATGTAATTAATCATAGTACGTTTTTAGTTATCTTTTGGTTAATTTCTTTTCTAGCTAAAAGAGAAGTGGTCGTTTTATAACAAAACTAAAAAATTGAGAGATCAAAAGCAACAACCAATGTATTTTAAGAAATTGAAACTTTTTGGTATGCTTAAATTGATTGAGTCCAAGCCTTTACATTATACATATATGTATTTTGTTACGTTAGACCCTCATTTCAAAGCCCTCTAATGAAAAAGAATGTTTCTTCATGGTATGGTGAAAATGGAGTTAGGGTAAGGAGCAAAAGGTAGTACAAATTAATACACGCTTTGTCTTTTGTCAAATTAGTTGTTGTGACCAAATTAAACATTAAATCGTTGATTAGCAATTATTTCTAGCAAGTCTTTTAAAAGTGCGATTGTCAATATTTATGCCCGTTGATGTGTTAATGTCATCTTCCACTATCATTATCATCTTAACCATTCATCCATTATGTCACGCTTTTTCGTAGTTTATGCAATGTATATATATTTTTTCTTTTAAATCAGTTTAGGCTATGTATGGTACCACATCAATTGGTTAATTAGCGTGTAAGACTTAAGATACTCCCACATCTTTTCATGTTCTTATAACTAATTCGTTTGGCTAATTTCCTAGTTACTATATTACTATAGTTATACAACCACTGCCCTCAATGACTCTTATTATATTTGACTTGGCGTGTTGGGTTAAATTATTATTACACGTTTATTTTAGGGATTTTATTTGGTGGAAAAAGATTTAGACAGAAGGGAAAAAGAAAGGAAAAGGCATTGTCAAAAGATTCAAATCAAAAGAAATATCCCCAATAAATAAAGAAATTAGACAACACCTTTGTAGAAAAAATATAGTAAGAGTTTCCGTTTGGGAACTATACCGTTGTAAGGTTTTGAATATCCCATCACAATGTCCTATTCAAGATATGTCGTTGCAAACTTGCAAAGTTTTCAAATTCTTAAAGATGGTACGTACGTAGTAGGTAATAGGTATGCCTCCATTCTACAATTAGTATTGTTTTTAGAGATAACCATATCTTAAAATAATTTTACTATTCAATTTGTTGTTTTATTTAATTTAAAAATTAATATTGTGTATCACATTCTTTAATTATTCTACATATCTCTATACTTTTTTTTTGTATAGACAAAAATATATTGAACATGCCCAACGTTGGTTAAAGTTATTTATAGTCTTTTATTACACGAATAGCATTCTTAAATGATTTATTAGGTGAAATGTGTTTTTGGTCTTTCTAAATATACAAATTTTTTGTTGGCTTAATTGCATGTTTGATCCCTTATGTTTATTTTTTGTTTTAAGTTAGTCTTTTATGTTTTAAAAGTTTCAAGTTGGTCCCTTATGTTTTAAAGATTTTAAGTTGGTACAAAAAGTTACTCACGTTGAAATAAGTTAGTCTTTTCCGTGACATGATATTAAGTTTAATAAAACAAAAAAATAAAAAATGTTTTAAAAATGTTTTAATTCATGTCTTGTTATTTTATTCTAATTTTTATTTGGAGAGATTCTTATAATATTATAATTTTTTCTGCAAAATTTTATTAAAAGATATGAATTCTACGTAAGTGTTTACTTTAAAGAAGGGACAAAAAGTGAAGAGTAGAATTTTTTGGGTGACTAAAACTTGATTTGAGTAAAACGAATATTTTACATATTTATAGAACCAAAAACATATTTAACCCTAATTTATTTTGAAAGGATATTCTTAAATGTGTTTGAAATGTAAAAATCATTAATTATCTATAAAAGACCAAATAAAATACTTCAGATGAATGAAGTAACGTCAAAAGCGCCCATGGCCTAATGGATAAGGCGCTTGACTTCTAATCAAGCGATTGTGGGTTCGAGTCCCACTGGGCGTGCTCTTTTTTATTTGTTTTTTCAACGTGTGGCTTTAATTTTCTTTCACATGGCTGGCCAAACAGTTTATTTAAGTGCTTATAGTATAAATGATTATCCTATAAACACTTACGTATAAGCTATTTTGCTATTCCTATAACAAATTATTAAATAAAATCAAAATGTTTTCATATAAATAAGCTATATGCGGTTTTCATAAGCCATCCTTGAGAGTTTATGAAAATAAGCTAAAAACAACTTATGGACATGCCATTGTTTCCGTAAGTTCTCAGTCTCACAAGTGTTAACATCGGTCGCACTCGCACATGTCTCTTGATTTGTAATGATATATAGAGTTAATATGATAAAAGTTTGAAAACTTCTGAATAATTTCAAAATAGCAACATTAATTCTAGATGAAAAAAATGTAGCAGGAGACAATACTCATTCAATTGTAGACGAATGATCAATATTAACATCATATATATGTATGCATGCATGTAATGTTTGATGATATTTTTTCTCCTGCTGTATAGGCTTTGCAAAATACAGCAAGACTAGATGTTGATAAAATGATGCTTACAGATGCACCACTCTTGTTTCCTCCTGCGAAGGTATTCTCCGAAAAGTCGGGAGAAGAAATCAAAGCAGAAGTCCAGAAAGAGCTCTAATGAAGCACAAATAGCACAGTCTCTTCTCTACTATTATATCCTTTTAAATTCAATGGAGGTACTCATATTCTGAAGTTTGAGAGGGAGGTTTTTCTTTTGTTTCTAGCTGTCGAACTCGGTTCACATAGTCAAATAGTAAAGGGTTAACTGTGTAGTTTAAACATTTTTAAGGGATTGAAAGCAGAAATTTAGAGGGAATGAAATTTGAAGGAAATTTTAATCGGAAGTAAAATTGAAAGTTGATATATTTGAAGGGACTAAAAATATTTTTAACGCAGTACTAAATTTGGTTTTTCTGATTTTGCACGAAGAAAATACTATTTTTGACCTAAAATAACAATGTTATAATGGCTTATAGAACTGATATGACTTATCCCCTCCTACTTCAAGCTATCAAGCCCACGAATCAACTATAGTTGCTTTCTTAAAAACAAAGGAAGTTACACTTGGGTCGCTCCAGGTTTCTCAACCGCGGTAAAAGACGGAGTGAAAGATAGCTCTCGTTGAGAAACAAAAGTGATCAATAACTTAAGTTCAATAGATTTGTGTCATCAGAAGACATGTTCCGATTAATTGATGAGTTGTAAGCAAATATGAGGGACTCATGGAGAAATTTCTGTAAACAAAAGCTAGATAGACTAATAGTCAATTTAACAAGATGGTGTGGGACAAGAAATTTCCCATATCGATTAATGGTTGCTAACAAGAATGAAGAGACCAATTGTCGATAAAAATGTGACACACGACAGACATCTCACGGTATTGGTAGAGCTGTGTTAAACGCTTGACAGCAATGGCAGGAAGCGATTGCAACCAGGAACATCGTCGCCAACACGTGACAGAAAGGTGACTCATGTCAGCTCCAAATGGGAGAGACCGTCGGTGGGATGGCTCAAGTGCAGCGTTGCATTTCATGTAGCCGACAGAAGCGTATCTTTCGGATGTTTGAGTGTTTGAGTTTGTCTCAACATAGCAGAGTGTTTGAGTTTTATGTAATAGTTTTGGTTATTAAGAACAATCTGTCTTTTAATTCTAACTTCGAGGTGAAAGACAAGCACTTGAGTTTGAGTCTTTCAGCTAATATATATAAATCAAATTCATTATATGTACAAAAATTTTATTAACATTTTCCATTTTTTTTTTAAATTTAATCACAATATTTGGCGTTTTCATCCTTCAAATTTGTGTGGCCATATACGTACTTCAGTTTTATAAGTTATTAATGAAAAGTGTTTAACTCAAGATAAAAAATAATAATTAATCTTAAGAGTTTTTTTTTTTGTTATTTTGAAACAATTATAATTACTTCAATATTACAAACTATTTAAGGGTCACAATGCTTGTACATCTGCATAACTAAGATTAGTGTTCTATCTTTGGCACCGGTAAAAGAAAGATTAAATAACATGGTTTTTACCAGAAATTTGACAAATGTTGTAGTGCAAATTATTTTGACACTAATGCTATTTTCTAAGATATCAAATGCATTCTGGGATTGGAATCGATTTTGGTGCCAAGGGAGACCGTTATATATTCTTTCCTTTGATATCGAACTAGCTAAAGATTCTCCAACAATTTCATTCAAAAAAAAAATTACCAAGATTTTTCACCATTTAGTATGCAAAATAATCCAGTGATTATCCAATGTAATGGACCATCAGATAATACTAATAGAACAGCACACTGGGTGGATAAATTGGGTAAATTCAATTTATGTGGTGCACCAGATAATAATAATATATCATCTGGACCAGAACCAACATTTCGTTGCAGTGTCTCTTTGGTCACTTTGGACAAAAAACCTAGCAATGAAAAAACTATATGGACGAAAACATTCATAGCCTTTGGTGATTTTTGCAATCATTGCAAAAATTACCAATTGGGAGGTTGTATTTGGAAAATACGAAAAGATCATCCCTCTCTTTATAATCCAATCACAGATAAGTATGTACAATATGACTATGAGTAATTTTTTTTAGAGGAACTATATGTAAAGTTAATTTAACAACTTGTCTAACAAAATATTTTTATACTATTTTTATACGGTTGCTATTTTAATAATAATAAAAAAAATTTCTTCCTTTATCATATAATCAAAATAACATTTGATTTAATAATAATAATTTTTCTTCCTCTATCTTATAATCAAAATAACATTTGATTTTTGTGTATTTTTATATGGTTATTTTAGATTTGTTCCATTTTAATTGTTCAAATTGTTGGGTCAACATCCAGGTAAAGCAACTGTACAAGTGAAAGAGACATCACTCTCTTACT
>Ga0099826_10002795_pt1 | contig 11483 bp, 7 predicted proteins | sample Mtrugardesep15_FD_76830 | JGI IMG/M metagenome (GOLD analysis project Ga0099826, IMG submission 76830) | Root nodule microbial communities of legume samples collected from California, USA - M. trunc garden sep15 | ecosystem: Host-associated > Plants > Roots > Nodule | place: USA: California...
AATTGGGCAATTTCTTTAGATTTTTTGATTATTTGCTTGCAATTTCTTATGTAAACTCCTATAAAATGTGTTGCAAATTTTTTTGCCCGGGCTTTACAATAATCCTGGCTCCGCCACTGAAGGTAACTACTCTCAACCGTCCAAACTTCAAATCTTGTTGAAATTGGATCTTCCGAAGTCTTCGAATCTCAAGACACCATGCCCTCCTTGAATGTTCTTGACCAAGAAATCTTCAATGCTATGAACTTTGCTTCAATTCTCTTTAACTTTGATGCCTTGAGTAACAACCCCCAAAATTCCGTTTTTACTTTAGATCCTTGATTCTCTATACAAATCCTTAAGAGAAACCAATTGTTACAAAAACCTAGAACACCCTATCAAACTAGGTCTCAATACCTAGTATGATCCTTAATTCCTTATAAAAGTGTTAATGAAGAGTTTGTAGACAGAGAGAGCAAAAAATCTAAGAGAGTGTATGTAAAATTATTTCAGTAAATGAAAAGTGAGTAGATGCAAGTATATAGTTCGGAGATATATTAACAAGTTTGAGCCAAAAATAAACAGAGAACACATACTTGATTTAATTCATGATTTTAATGATTCAAATCATTAGTGCAAATTTGAATTCTAGGTTACGATAAAGATCGATTTGATGCACATGAACAATGATTCATATAATCAATCTCTAGACGAAGATTTATTTGAATCACCATAGTTTTGATTCAAATTACTCAATTACAGAGAGTTTTTGGATCAAAATTATTCGCATCATTGTACTCTTTGTAATGATTGATTCAAATGACTTTGATTCGATTCATTTTTCTCTTTACACAAAATGGTTCGAATCGTGCAAAACAAGAATTAAAGGAAGAAAAATTAATCGAATTACAATTTACAAGGTAAATCTGATTTGAATAAAACGTGTAAAAAGAAAATTTTAAGGAGCATTTGAACACCAACTTGTTTCCATATACTTTTCAACTATGTTTTTATGCAAATTATTATTTTCAAAATCATCACAAGTCATATGATCTAGAATGAAATGGTGGTTTGTAAAAACCAGAAGACATTATTCAAAACACTATAAATTAAAACCTGAGCAACTTCATGTCTATGTTGATTATTAACAAGGTTTCCCATTTCCATTATGCCCTTATTTGAGTCGTATTTCTTACCCTGGTTTTTACAATTTTACTCCTTGTTCAAAGAAACGTTCGCCATCATTTCCAACATTTCTTTAGGAATTAGACTGATTTTCCCACCACTCAAAGATTTTCTAGGGTTACTGCTTAAATTATAGTCTCTTTTTTATGTTATCCTTTCACTATTGATTTTTGACCTAAGCTAGGGTCCTCAATAATTTGTTTGACCCCATTGTGCATTTTGATCATTGAACCCATGTTGATCACACACATCTTGTGGCCAATTAAGCCACAATTAAAACAGAATTTGGGAGATCTTCATACCTAAAATCTAGCAAAGTTATTCCACCTGTCTCATTTCCAATATACATTCGAGCAATGATAGGTTAAGAGATATCAAACATAATTTTTGATTTCCCAGGTTTTGCCTTGTCTAAAAATTCATAAAAATTGAGGCTTTTTGAATCTTGATGTTGATTATGGGGAGTTGCCTTGTGAATACTTGAGAAATCATGTGTTGCTTTCTCACCAGATTCTCCTTAATTAGCATAGGTAACATTGTTGGTTGCCTATTTAATGTGGAAATTGTGAACTTCTTGATTCTATTTATTTTGATATGAACTTGACATGGTGTTGAATAACATTTTTCCGCTTAATTAACCCTTTTCTCCATACTGATGATGTTAGTTTTGTTCCATTTACAGGTTACCATTGTAGTTAAGATAGGGGATACTGAGTTTAGGAATATTGCAGGGAGAATATAAGACATGATCCACTTGGTTATGAATAAGTATAATGTTTCACTCTTGAAACTTTGGAGCCAAAAATGAAACAATTTCGATTGGTTTAAAGGTGAACACTCTTGAAACCCATCAATTCAATCAAATATTAGATTTAATTATTATTAGATTAGAATTAAAAAATGGTAAAATCGAAAAAGATATGAGTTTTTTTTTTAACGAACAAAAATATAAATTTTTGTTTAATGATAGATGAACATGTGAGGAGTTCAAAATTCACACCTCATCCTCTATATATTTTATATAATATCTCTGTCAATAAGTGAGGTGTCCAGGGTTCGAATCTTGATCACTGTATATAACAATGCATGTCCTTGTCAACGGAACTATGTTCACGGGAATCAATCGGGAGTCTTTAATTGGTCAAAAATTTTTTTTTCTATTCAACAATAAAATGGTCAAAAAAGAGAGAGCGCGAGAGACTGAAGTGAAGGTTCCAGTAGCGTCCCGTAAAACAAAGACAAATAAAATCCACGTGTCGTTCTCTCTGTATCATGTGTCAAACATAAATACGTTCCTCTGTTTTTCCAAACAAAATCCTTAATTAACGGCTGTATTGTTCTTCTTCTACATTCTTCTTCTCTTCATCATATCATCATCTCAGGTAATTTTATCCATTTCATCATCTTCATACATAATTTTAATTTTAATTATTTCATTAATCCAAAATATTTGATATCAAATTCTTATTTTCTTTCACGTGTACTTTAAAATTTTGCAATTCGTTTTTCCATAATTTATCTACGCTACTTATGTCTCGTAAACAACAATCTATATCGAATATGAATTATTGAAATGTAAAAATATTTTTGTTGTTGATTAAGCAACTGTGATCCTTAATATCACATATAATAATCTTCACATAGCGATGAAGCTAACGTAAAAAAGGTTGATGTTTGCAAGATTTTATATAGAGGTCGCAATATATGATGGTTGTTGTTGTGATTCTTAAATAAAGATTGCAATAATCGGTGTCCATAGCTATGTAGCACTAACCTTTCATATTGAAGGCGTATGTATCGAGTTTAGAGTGTTCGACACTCGACACATGTTGTTACATTTAATTCGTATACTTTCTTAGAATTTAAGTGTCGGGTGTCCATCTGTGTATGTGTTTCATAGGGTTGTCGAAACTGCCGTGTAGCAAGTCTGAGATAGAAATATCACATTGGATGGAAAAGTGGTGTTGAGCAATGTATAATTTAGCGAATCCACCCATAAACCTAATGTCTTATGGTTTTGGGTGAATACGTGTGTCCAACTCAACTCACCATTGCGTTAAGTTCAATATGATGATCCAACCTAGTGAGGCTCCTCCTCATGGCCCAATAGGATCACAATTCCTAAAATTGTAAAAAATTGCGCTTAAATGCGACTAATGTGACTTCAATTGCACATCAAATTCGGTAAACAACTGTTATGTTATAGTCGCAGACCTTCATATACTAAACTTTGGATGCTGTTGTTTTACTAAAGAAACTTGTGATTAAGTTTACTTAATGTTCAACAACATCAAAAAGCTTGGTAAGTTTTTATTTTATTTTTAAATACCCTTGAATTTTATTAAAAATCTTGTGACGGAGTTTGCTTAATATTCAAAAAAATATGTTTTAGTGTTTAAATACTTTACGGGGGTCAATAGCAAAAGGGTGAATCTTTTTCTAAATTTTTGTGTTTTTTATTGTGGTTTATTTGGTATCTGTTTTTTATTTTATGAAGATTAGATAAAGAATATGCAGAAGGGTAGAGAAGTTCAAGACAATGTTTTCAAATCAAGAGGGTTTCGAGATTTTGGTGGATTTGGTTTCCACAAAAGTATGACGATGCCTAGTCTTTTTGGAGGAAGGGATCCATTTGATGATCCTTTTTTCACTCACCCATTTGACAGCATGTGGAATCCAAGTTCTGCTTCATCTAGATCAATGCAGAAGAGTGAGAAGACAAGCAGGGAAAAAGGAGTTATTATAAAAGAATTAGACTCTGATGACGAGGACATTGATTGTTTTGATGAGAAAATTTTGAGGTCATCAATGGAGCCATCTGTTGAGTATCCAGATGATGATGATGTTAATGGTAACGTTTTTGATCTATTATTTATAATGTCTTTGGTTTTTTAACGAATTTAGAGACTGTTGAGTTGAGTATAAGTTGTACACTATAAATCCAAGTTTGAAATAATACAGAGGAATTGATGGCAAATCCGCAGTTAGAGATGTCGGTTGAATTGGCTGAACTTTGTTATCAAACCTTGTGTGTTCATTGCTCGTGTTCTTCATATCATCATTCTTTTGCAAAAAAATTTCACGTTATTCAATCAGATCTTATCATTATACTATTTTGCAATAACTTTTTTTAAATATCTCAACAAAGATTTGCACGACTAGTTCTGATTGGGTTATTGTATTCAAAGTTGTACACTGTCAATGCATAGTCTTTTGAACTTATTTAGTTTGGTTCATATATGGATGTACTTATTTATGTGAGTACTAGCAGAGAGGAAAAGCAGTGGTGTGACTCACAAGAATGATCTTCACAAATCAGAAGAACCCTCGAAGAACCGTGGTCGGAATTTGTCTTTTCAGACTAGCAAAGTAACATATGGTGGTATAGATGGTGCTTACTATACTTCTACCAGAACCAGAAGGATGGGGACTGACGGGGTATGTGTTGCGACCTGTGACTTCCTCTTAGTATTATTAATTGTCTCAAAGTTTAATTTTTTCTCTAATGTCATCTATATGATATAATTGAATCAGGTGGTGATTGAGGAAAGCAAAGAAGCTGACACGTCAACAGGCGAGGCAACACATAGAATCACTAGAGGAATCCAAGATAAGGTTTGTAACAATATATGATAGGTCCAAGAATGCGTTTCTGCAGTAAAGTCATAATGTTAAATGTAGATGAAATAGAGACATTGCCTGTGTTGTGCATTCAGTAAACGTGGAAGAAACTTGGATTTGATACGAAAATCCTTTTTTCTTCAACAAGGATTATAGAAAAACCTTTTACATTAGGAAAAAATTTCAAATTATGCATGGCAATTAATATAATAAATATGTGCAATGGTTGCTCAGGTTGTCTCTTGTTAATTAACTACTGTGTTAGGTTCTATTTGGATAATCAACTTAATTAAGCACTTCTAACATAAATGTTTATCAGATAAAGTTTATTTCTATAAGAAAAGATAAAATAAAGTCAAATTGATTTCATATAAATTATATGCTGTTTTCATAAGCTATCACAGAGAGCTTTTGGACATGTTGTTATAAGTCGTTTTCATATGATCTCTGAAACAGTCTCACCAGTTTGTTATGTCAATAGGTGAGTTCAAATAAGCTAATTCAACAAGGCTCTTAATATTCTAGGAAATGAAGGATGTGTGATCGGTAATCCTTAGTTAGTTTGTTAGTGGAGGGGTAATTAGGTAGTCAATTATGAGAAATAAAGCATGTTTCCTCTAATTTAGACATTGTTATCAGCAGAATTTCTATGTTATTTTATAATAAGGAACCAATTTTTATCAATTTTTTGGTTTTAGGCATTGAGGTTAATTACTTAAGTTTCTATATTTTGTACGTAGGGTCATTCAGTTTTGAGGAAGCTTGACTCAGCCGGGAAGGTTGATACAACACAAACGCTGCACAATCTTAATGAAGGTTTGTTGCTATTGTGTTCAATGACCGTTTGTTTAACTGCATCTCGAGTGGTAATAAGAAATTATATTGATAATGATGGATATATTTGGTTTTTAATATGCCAGATGAGCTTGCACGCTTTGAGGAAGCTTGGAAAGGCAATAATCTAGGGCCGTTACCTGATTATGATGTACAAAGGAAGAAAGGTAAGCCTTTTTTTGTTCCCTTTGAGTCATTATTGTTGCCTGTATGGCCTTCCTCAATTTAAGTTTCTTATGTGCAATCTGAATTATACGATTTCAAAATAATGGCCGAGATTGATTACTTCATCTAAATGGGTGCTTCCTAACTTAATTTGTAAGACAATTACTGTGTTTCTAGATTGTTCTTGGCATGTATTATTTGTACTAGCAAAGTAAAATTCTCTACGTTGTATCTTCATTTCTTGTAGGCAACTTCATTGGTAATAAAAACCTCAAATCTGTTTGCATGTTTGTTTAACGTAAAATCATTGTTCTTCGGTGCTGATTTTTCACATTTAATTTAATATAAATACCGCAGATTCTAGAGTTGGTGAGTTAAACAAAAACAAGGTTTGGTCACTTCCATCTTTGGAGCAAGATAGAAGAGAGAGAGGATTTTCATCAAATTCTGGAGGAAGAACAAAGAAAGTTGTTAGGATCAATATTGAGTGAATGGTGTAGGACATGGTAGACCATTGCATGTAATTTGGTATGTAAAATGTAGAATGAGGTGTATTGTGGCGTGGTTTAGTTCACATAAGCTACAATATCATGTTGTAGAATAATATATGTTCGTTTATTTTGGTGAAAATGTTATCACAGATATAAATCGTGACTAGATTATTGTTTTTTTTTTCTTTCTAAAATATAGTTTTGGTCCCTGCAAATATGTCTCGTTTTGGTTTTAGTCTCTGTAATTATTTTTTTGTTGTTTTTTGGTCTCTGTAAATATGTCGTTTGGTTTTTGGTCTTACTTTTGTGATGATCTGCATACATGGAACATGATGACTGAACTCATTTATTAGAAAAATAGTTATTGTAAAATCTTTTGATTTAAAAAAAGGTTCCTGTAAAATATTTTGTTTTTGAGAGTAGTCCATGGAAGGACTATTTTCAAAAACAAAATATTTTGCGGAGACGAATAACAACAAATTTATTTTACAGGGACTAAAACCAAAACGAGACATATTTCTAGAGGCCAAAATTATATTTTAGTCTTTTTTTTTAGTCTAAACCCTCAATGTGAAATTTATATTAAAATTAAAATCCAATCATATCGAGTTGAGGTTTTCCTTTTGAATGGTTTGTAGCCTGATTTGTAGCCTCAAAAGAACCTTAGTAATCGTGAGTTTGGTTGTGACGGTTATTAGTGGTTATGACTAATAAAAAATTGTTCCCTTGTGACTTTTTTTTCGGTTACGTTCTATTGTGACTTCGATTGCACTATATGTCATTACACAAATTTTTACTTGATTATTGAATAGATAAATATCAACTGGAAAAAATATTTTTAAATATTATGAAGTATTATGATGAGTTCTAGAACCCCCAAGAAAAATGAAATAATTAGAATAAAGTAGGTATTATTCTTACAAGAATGTTTGACATGAGGAGATATGAACTTTACGTATTCACACAATTCTTTTTGGAATAACTCACATTTAATTAGAGTTGTTTTAAAGAGAACGAATGATATGAGTAGATATGAAACACTACACATTCACACAATTCTTTTTAAAATAACTCATCTATTCAGAGTTGTTCTAAAAAAAATGCATGATATGAGTAGATAGTTGATTGCACGGCTAATGCATGACATAAATTGATTTAAGTCAAAACATCTCATTGCTATTACTAATTTTTATTTCCTTTGTTTCTCACTATATTACCAATAGTTACTACATTTCTTCTTGTGTTTGTTTATCAGAAGTTGTTGCATCTCTTCTAAAAACCCTATAAATTAATTAAAGTAATTTGTAATTTTCTTCATTAAAAAAAATTAAGCATATCATTCTATCCCTACAAGACAGTTGCCACACCTTTTTCTTCATCTCTCGTTCTCATTTTCTTTTTTCTCTCCACATTTTTTCTCTCTCGCAGACTCTCTTCTCTCTTCAACCAAACTGCCTAGTTTATGTTCCTTTGCTTTGTTTGGTTGTTTGTCGAGATGAGAGGGTTTTGAATAAAAAAAAGTGGAAGAAATAAATGACAGTTTTAGAGGTCATTTTTCTTCTTAACTCAAATCTTTTGGAGGAATTTTTTTTAAGTAAAGTTTTGGAGGATTTTGAATGGTTTATGTGAACTTTTTAAATTTTAGTTATATTGTGACGGTATTCTTAAAATTAATATATATTTACCATAAACATTAATTTGTCATTTTTAAAAAAAATATCTTTTCAAAAAATGTAAGAAAGCTCTATATTTTCCAGCCCAAATGGTGGTGTGAAAAAATATGGTTAACTAAACCATATGTGCAAAATGAACCACACTAAAACCTTAAAAAGCCAAACAATATTAAACGGTTCATTAGCTGAATCACAAGATTAAAAGAGCTCAATCAATCAAACTTAATTAAAAAATGGGCTTACATTATTTCACCAAAAATATTTATTTTGACAATAAAAATAAATAAAAAACATAAATAAAATAAAAATATCACAAAATACTCATAAAAAATTTAACTCCAAAATACTTAAACTGACATCATAATGTTACATGTACAAAAAAATAAGCATGACATGAGAAAAACAAAAATAACTAACCAAGACTAAGGCAAACAAAGTGTGGTGATCAACTTTGATGAATTCAAGGTCTCAATTACGTAGACTTTTTTCGTTATCTCCAACATATGCATGTTTCTTCACGTACTCATTGATCTTCAACAAAGTTTCACTAGATATCTCTACTGTAAAATTGATCTCACAGTTTTCACCCTGGCTGGCTCCGAAGAGGCATACACTTAAGCATATATATTTTCTCCTATCAATTTTTTGACAATCAAAGATGAATACACCAAAGCATCTTCAAGCTTCAACACAACGTCGTCACAATACTTTACCTTCATCTTTCTTGAATCACAATTACTGAAGGGTTCAATCTTTTAGATAAGTGAAGGGTTCCTTTCAAATATTTCTCGCCCAATATTTGTCAAAATCCTAACTTAAGTCCTAAAATCCATGTTTTTGTGACTTTCCATAGCCTCAACGACTCAAATTCATAGCACAATCCCAAAAAACAGACAAAATTCTATCAAAATCGCAGAATTTTGACGGATTTTCTTCATTTTTTACAAGAGTATGTTTGGATGAGGTAATTGTGAAATTTTAAAGAATTTAATGTTCTATACAATTTAAATGATTCAATTAAATTCCTTTCATTTCTCAATACTTTTGTTTAGATGGAGTAATAAACAATTTCAATGTCATCATTTTTAATTTGGAAACTTTGATAAATTTTATTGTGTGTCTCCTTTTTTGCATAATTGTATTCTTCTATATATATTTCAACCACTTTCTAATGCCACTTTTTAATATAACATGTTTTCATCTTTTTGTTTTTTTTATTTTTTTATTTTTGAAGACAACTTTTCAAACATCTTAAACACTTCTACTGATGTTTACACACAGACACACTTACAATACCTTGATTCAATTTTGATTCCAACTAACCATATCATAAATTTCATCGTTCATCAATTTTAAGGATCTCTTCTAATATTGGTGTGCCTTGATACTCCTCTTCTTTCTCAGGAATCATATCATTCTATGTCATCACAGCCTCGCATGACAAATCGAGAAGGTCCCTAATTTTGAGATAATTTGCTGCTTGAAAAACCAGACAAACAAAATATGACAATTTGAAAAACCAGAAAAAAGCAAAGAAATACAACAGTTTGCAAACATAGCATAATCTCTAAAAGCTAGCAAACACACTCAATACCCACAACAAAATCAACACTAGACACATGTAAAAAGCCATATAACTCTCAACAGTCTCAATCTCCCCAATATTGCAAATTCATGTTTGAATCAAATTTCTGAACATACGCTAAGTGGATTTCATTGAGCCAAGTTTGTTATTATGATGCTAGTTGTTAGGGGTTTAACCGTGCACCTCCTTGTTAATATTTCTTTATGGTCCTTTGGTTTACCAATCTAACAACCTACTTGAGACATTCAATTATGCACATTATACTCGGATCATTCAAGTTTGACTTCAACTGTAACAATATCTAGCTAACTTTATTTAGCTTCCAACCAAACTAAGAATTTTCAAATGTTGAGGGATCTCTTAGTTATTTCATGTTTCCTTTTAGAATACATAAATATATCTCAACAACGACCAAGCCTAAATATATTTCATGTTTAGGTATTTCATTTTTTTTTTTTGAAATATGTTTAGGTATTTCATGTTGAGGGATCTCTTCTAATATTTCATGTTTCCTTTCAGAATACATAAAATATATTTCAAAATTCTTCATTGTTATAATCTTTAAAATTTTGTATTTTGGTCCTCAATCTTTTCAAAATTTTCAATTTGACCCCAAAAAATTTAAAATTGACCCCTCATTTTTTTTCAAAAGTTATAAATTTACCCCTCAAATTTTTTGAAATTTACATATTGACCCCAAGTTTGGCCAAAAAAATAAAATTTATCAAAGTTCCCAAAAATGATGACATTGACATTTTTTATTACTCCACCCAAACAAAAGTATTGAGAAATGAAAGGAATTTAAATGAATCATTTAAATTGCGTAAAATATTAAATTCTTTAAAATTTCACAATTACCTCGTCCAAAAAAAATAAAGAAAATTCGTCAAAATTCTGCGATTTTGATAGGATTTTGTCTGTTTTTTGGGATTGTGCTATGGATTTGAGTTGTTGAGGCTATGCAAAGTCGCAAAAACATGAATTTTAGGACTTAAGTCAGGATTTTGACAAATATTGGGCGAGAAATATTTGAAAGGAACCCTTCACTTATCTAAAAGATTGAACCCTTTAGTCATTGTGATTCAAGAAAGATGAAGGTAAAGTGTTGTGACGACGTTGTGTTGAAGCTTGAAGATGCTTTGGTGTATTCATCTTTGACTGTCAAAAAATTGATAGGAGAAAATATATCTAGCAGAGTATGCCTCTTCGGCGCCAGCCAAGGTGAAAACTGTGAGATCAGTTTTGTAGTAGAATTATCTAGCGAAACTTTGTTGAAGATCAATGAGTACGTGAAAAAACATGCATATGTTGGAGATAATGAAAAAAGTCTCCGTAATTGAGACCTTGAGTTCATCAAAGTTGATCGCCACACTTTGTTTGCCCTAGTCTTGGTTAGTTATTTTTGTTTTTCCTCATGTCATGCTTATTTTTGTGTACATGTAACATTATGATGTCAGTTTAAGTATTTTGGAGTTAAATTTTTTGATTATGTTTGCTATGTGACTGACGTGAATTAATTCACGCTACGTGACTTAAATCACGTAAAGGTATTTTTGACATTTATTTTATGAATTAGCGAAACCATTTGAATAAAAAGCAGAATTCAATATTAAGTTGTGTCAAATGTTACTTAGCAAACCAAAGGATCAACAATTCAAATTCAATCATAAAACATCTAACCAAATGAAACGGAGAACAAGATCACTAGGCCAAAAAAGAATCATATCAAGAAGCCAACAAAACATCAAATCGTTGCTTTCCAAAATAAATCTGTAGCCATTAAGAAAAAAAACTATATTTCCGATAGAAACAAAATCATTAAACCAAATCGGCTGAAACAAATGATTTGATATATTGCAAAAACCTTAACAATGCATTATCACATTAGGTTAAAAAAAAAAAAAAAGAACAAAAGTCTGCACAAAATAGTCACGAGCCATCTTCCAAAAT
>Ga0099826_10002796_pt1 | contig 11478 bp, 9 predicted proteins | sample Mtrugardesep15_FD_76830 | JGI IMG/M metagenome (GOLD analysis project Ga0099826, IMG submission 76830) | Root nodule microbial communities of legume samples collected from California, USA - M. trunc garden sep15 | ecosystem: Host-associated > Plants > Roots > Nodule | place: USA: California...
CGCTTCAGCCGCGATACAACGTTTTATTAAGAGATGATAAAACGTATCCGTGGATTTGCATCAAAAAAGAACCATTTTCTAGAATATTTTCTACTCGAAGAATGGTTAAAGACGGCTCTGAATATTTTGGCCCATACACTAATTTCAAAACTGTACATACGATTTTAGATTTAATCAAAGAATTGTATCCGCTTAGAACTTGCAACTACGATTTGAGCGAATCGAATATTAATTCTGGAAAATTTAAAGTTTGTTTAGAATATCACATTGGCAATTGCAAAGGCCCATGCGAAGGTTTGGAACCTTTGGAAGAATACCAAAAACAAGTCAATGCGATTCGAGAAATCCTGAAAGGAAACTTCAAAGAAAGTTTAAAAGATTTCAAGAAACTGATGAACAATTATGCGCAGAACTTGCAGTTTGAAGAAGCGCAGAAAATTAAAGAAAAGATTGAAGTTTTGGAAAATTATCAATCTAGATCTACTATTATAAATCCGAAGATCACCAATATCGATGTTTTCTCGATTGTTTCTGACGAAAGTGCCGCTTATGTCAATTTCCTTCAGATTTCACATGGTTCTATTATTCGTTCGCATACTTTAGAAATGAAGAAAAAACTCGATGAAAGCGATGAAGAATTACTGGAATTGGCAATTGTAGAACTTCGTGAGCGTTTTCAATTATTATCCAAAGAAATTATTGTTCCTTTTGAATTGGATTTAGGCGAAAATATCAAGACAACTGTTCCACAACTTGGGGATAAAAAACAGATTCTGGATTTGTCGATTCGAAATGCCAAATTCTATCGCATCGAACAATTAAAACAATTGCAGATTGTAGATCCAGATCGTCACGTAAACCGAATTATGGCGCAGATGCAGAAAGATTTGCGTCTTCCGTCTGAACCAAGACATATAGAATGTTTTGATAACTCGAATATTCAGGGAACAAATCCAGTTGCGGCTTGCGTCGTTTTTAAAGACGGAAAACCGAGCAAAAAAGATTATCGCCATTTTAATGTCAAAACCGTTGAAGGGCCAAACGACTTTGCTTCGATGACCGAAATTGTGTATCGCCGTTACAAAAGAGTATTAGAAGAAAACGAACCTTTGCCACAATTGATAATAATTGACGGTGGAAAAGGCCAGCTTTCAGCAGCATTAAAAAGTATTGACGATTTAGGCTTACGCGGAAAAGTAGCCATTATCGGAATAGCAAAACGTCTGGAAGAACTTTTCTATCCTGGCGATTCAATTCCGTTATATTTGGACAAAAAATCAGAAACATTAAAAGTTATTCAGCATTTAAGAAATGAGGCGCATAGATTTGGAATCACATTTCATAGAGACAAACGAAGCAAATCGGCCCTTAATTCTTCTGTTGAAAGTATTCCCGGAATTGGCGAAAAAACCATGACTACCTTAATACAACATTTCAAAAGTGTTAAAAGATTGAAATTAGCTACAGAAAAAGAAATTTCAGCCGTTGTAGGTGTTTCTAAAGCCAAAAAAATTGTCGACTTTTACAAAACCAACTAGAGTTTTTATGCGTTCATTCCAACTGTACATTTCAAAAAATTGGTTCAAAGGAGTTTTCTCGCGCGCATTCTCATTTGTTGTATTGCTGTTATTTTTGTTTTCGCAAGAAGCTTTTTCACAGGAAATTAAAAAAGACAGTATTAAAAGACCCAAAATTGGCTTGGTTTTAAGCGGCGGCGGCGCCAAAGGTTTTGCTCATATCGGAGTTTTAAAAGTTTTGGAAGAAGCCGGAATCAAAATTGATTATATTGGCGGAACCAGTATGGGTTCTGTAATCGGCGGACTTTATGCTTCTGGTTACAACGCTTCACAGATTGATTCGATTTTTAAAAAAACCAATTTTGACGAATTAATTAACGATTACATTCCACGTTCATCCAAAAACTTTTATGGCAAAAAGAATGACGAATTGTATGCCGTTGTTTTGCCATTTAGCAATTTCAGAATCGGCATTCCTGAAGCGCTTTCAAAAGGAATGTACAATTATAATTTATTGAGCAGTTTAACTAGAAACGTACGCCATGTTCGTGATTTCAACAAACTGCCTACTCCCTTTCTATGTATCGGAACCAATATTGAAACAGGTGAAGAAGTTTTATTAAACAAAGGAAATCTTGTTCAGGCTATGATGGCAAGCGCTGCTTTTCCTTCTTTATTTACTCCAGTAGAAATTGACGGAAATCTTCTTGTTGATGGCGGTGTTGTAAACAATTACCCTATACAAGAAGTTCGCAATCTTGGTGCAGATATTATTATTGGTGTCGACGTTCAGGACGATTTGCTGAAAAGAAAAAACCTGAAAAATGCCACGAGAATTTTGGTTCAGATTACCAATCTGCAATCCATCGAAAAAATGAAAAGTAAGGTAAAAGACACCGATGTTTACATCAAACCTGATATTCGCGATTTTGGTGTTATTTCATTTGACCGAGGAGAAGAAATCATCAGAAAAGGAGAAGAAGCGGCTTTTGCGGTTTATGAAAAACTCAAAACATTGACAGACGAAAACAACTTTTATAAAAAACCAAAATTAAAAGTTGCAACAGATACGCTTCATATTCAAGACATAAATACTGATAAATTAGAAAATTATACCAAAGAATATATTCGCGGTAAACTTCGTTTCAAACCTGGAAGCACTATAACCTACGACGGTCTTAAAGCTGGAATTAACAACTTAAATGCTACACAAAACTTTAGCACAATCTCCTATTGCCTTCAGCCAAATGGCGATAAAGACAATTTGGATTTGGTTTTAAGAGAAAATCCAACTCAGACGTATCTAAAACTCGGGCTTCATTATGATGGACTTTACAAAAGTGCTGTTTTATTAAATCTTACTCATAAAAAGACTTTCTTAAAAAATGATGTTACTTCTCTGGATATCATTCTTGGTGATAATTTCAGATATGATTTTAACTATTATGTCGAAAATGGCTTTAACATCAGTTTTGGTTTCCGTTCTAGATTGAATCAATTTAACCGAAATGTAACTACCAGCTTAAGTGGCGTTCTGAAAGAAACACCAAATGTCAATCTCATTAATGTTGACTTTATGGACATAAGCAATCAGGCTTATTTTCAGACTATTTTTGTGCAGAAATTTTTAATGGGCGGTGGTTTAGAATATAAATATCTAAAAATCAATTCGCCTACGCTTGCCAATGAAGATAACATAATTGAGAAAAGCAATTATTTTAGCGCTTTTGCTTATTTAAAATACGATTCGTTAGATGAAAAATATTACCCAAGCTCTGGATTATATTTTTCTACAGATGTGCAGACCTATATGGCATCATCGGATTATACCAAACAATTTAAACCTTTTTCCATTGCAAAAGCCGAGGTTTCAATTGTGAGACCGTTATTCAGAAAAGCAACCATAAAATTCGGAGCCGATGCTGGATTTAATATTGGTAGCGACAGTGTTCCGTTTTTTGATTTTATTTTGGGAGGTTATGGATACAACAAAATAAATAACTTCAATTATTTCTACGGATATGATTTTCTAAGTATTGCCGGCAACAGTTACATTAAATCTGATATTAATATTGATTATGAAATCTTCAAAAAAAACCATATCAATGTATCAGCTAATTTTGCCAACTTAGGAGATGATATTTTCTCTTCTGTTGATTGGGTTTCTATGCCAAAATATACGGGATACGCAATTGGTTATGGTTTAGAAACCATAATTGGACCAATTGAAGTAAAACAATCTTGGTCTCCAGAAATGTCAAAAAGCTTTACGTGGTTTAGTATCGGGTTTCAATTTTAGTACTATAATCGAGAATACTTCAATAAATTCTGTCTATTTTTTTTTATCATAAAATTTAAATCAAAAAAATTAAGTTATTTTATAGTTATAAATAATATAATTTTTATTTTTACTCCGAAAAAATTACGACATTTGTTATAATGAAAACAAATTGGACAGGTTTATTAGAGTATCTTCAATTCCTCATCAAGAGAAATCCTGAGTAATGGCTCTATCGAATTGAAATAATCAGCCAATATCAAAAATTGAACTGGTTGTTTATCTCTGCAATTCAAATTTTCGAATTATCTAATTTTACTAATTATCTAATTGAAAAAGCCATGCCACTATATCATAAACTTGGGGATTTTCCTCAAAAGCGACACACCCAATTCGAAAAGCCAAATGGAGGTTTTTATTACGAACAATTGTTTGGAACCGAAGGTTTTCACGGACATTCGTCATTGTCTTATCATGTACACAGACCAACGCAGGTTAAAGAAATTTTAAACTCTTATTCGGTTGAACCTAAAATTGCAATCGGAAAAAACATAAAATCATTACTTTTTAAAGGTTTTGAATTGAAACCTGAGAATGATTTTCTAGACAGCCGAAAAGCTATGTTGGTTAATAAAGACTGCATTATTGGTTTGGCTGCGCCGAAAGAATCGCTTCGAAATTATTTCTACAAAAATGCCGACGCTGATGAAATGCTTTTCATCCACAGAGGGAAAGGAAAATTAAGAACCATGTTAGGAAATATTCCGTTTGAATATGGCGATTATTTAATTATTCCACGCGGCATTATTTATCAAATCGAATTCGAAACAGAAGATAACCGATTATTTTACGTAGAATCTTATTCTCCTTTTTATACTCCCAAACGTTATAAAAATCAATCTGGCCAGCATTTAGAACATTCTCCGTTTTGCGAACGTGATTTTATTCTGCCAAGCGAATTGGAAACACATGACGAAAAAGGCGATTTTTTAATTAAAATCAAAAAAGAAGGAATGATTCACGAAGTGGTTTATGCCACACATCCGTTTGACGTTGTAGGCTGGGACGGCTACAATTTCCCGTACGGATTTTCAATTCACAATTTCGAACCTATAACTGGACGTGTTCACCAACCGCCACCAGTACATCAAACTTTTGAAACAGCAGCTTTCGTTGTTTGTTCATTCTGCCCTAGACTTTACGATTATCACCCAAAAGCGATTCCAGCACCATACAATCATAGCAATATAGATTCTGACGAAGTCCTATATTATGTTGATGGTGATTTTATGAGCCGAAATAATATTGAGCAAGGGCATATCACTTTACACCCAAAAGGAATTCCACACGGTCCAGCGCCTGGCGCAATGGAACGCAGTATTGGTCACAAAGAAACTCAAGAATTAGCCGTTATGGTGGATACTTTCCGTCCGTTAATGGTTACTGAAGAAGCTATGGGATTGGATGACGGGAAATATTACAAATCTTGGACGGAGTAACTAATCGAGTTTAACCGCAAAGTTCGCAAAGGATTTTACGCAAAGTTCACAAAGATTCTAAGTAAGTTTTACCAAACCAAGTTCGCAAAGCTTTGCGTTCTTAGCGATTTTATAAAATCTAAATCAAAAAAATCTTTGCGCTCTTTGCGGTAAAAAAAAAATCAAACACAACACTAACACTTCGGTTTTCGATCAATTAAACGATTAACCGATTAAACAAATAAACAAAATGAACAAAGAAATAAAATCAGTAGAATACGGATTAGAGAAAATATTTGAAGGAGCACAAGATTTCCTTCCATTATTAGGAACAGATTATGTAGAATTTTATGTAGGAAATGCAAAACAAGCTGCACATTATTATAAATCTGCATTTGGATATCAATCATTGGCTTATGCCGGATTAGAAACTGGAGTAAGAGACAGAGCATCTTATGTTTTAAAACAAGACAAAATCAGAATTGTTTTAACAACGCCATTAACAGCGGATTCTCCAATTAACGAACATTTGAAAAAACATGGCGACGGAGTAAAAGTTGCTGCCCTTTGGGTTGAAGATGCAACAAAATCTTACGAAGAAACTATGAAACGTGGAGCACACTCTTTTATGAAACCAACTGTAGAAGAAGATGAATTTGGTCAAGTGGTACGTTCTGGAATTTACACTTACGGAGAAACCGTTCACATTTTCGTTGAAAGAAAAAATTACAACGGAGTTTTCCTTCCTGGTTATAGAGAATGGAAATCTGACTTTAACCCAGAACCAACGGGATTAAAATACATTGACCACATGGTGGGAAATGTAGGTTGGAATGAAATGAATACTTGGGTAAAATTCTACGAAGAAGTTATGGGATTTGTGAATTTCTTATCTTTTGACGACAAACAAATCACCACAGAATATTCTGCTCTGATGAGTAAAGTAATGTCAAACGGAAACGGAAGAATTAAATTCCCAATCAACGAACCAGCAGAAGGAAAGAAAAAATCTCAAATTGAAGAATATTTAGATTTCTATGGTGGACCTGGAATTCAGCATATCGCTATTGCTACAGACGATATCATTAAGACAGTATCACAACTGAGAGCACGCGGCGTTGAGTTTTTATCGGCCCCTCCTCATACTTATTATGAAGCAATCCCAGAAAGATTAGGTGTTCATATGGATATGATGAAAGAAGATTTAAATGAAATCGAAAAATTGGCGATCATGGTTGATGCCGATGAAGATGGTTACTTATTACAGATTTTTACCAAGCCAGTTCAAGACAGACCTACACTTTTCTTCGAAATTATCCAGAGAATGGGTGCAAAAGGATTTGGTGCAGGTAACTTTAAAGCTCTGTTTGAGTCAATTGAGAGAGAACAAGAATTGAGAGGAACTTTGTAAAAACGCATTTTTTTTGCATTTAAACGCGGATTTCTCTAAAAAACGATGCTTTTTTTGCAAATGTTATGTTAAACTTGACTTTGGCTATTTGAAATCTGAACTTTCTATCTATCTTTGCACTCGCAAATCAGGAAGGGGTGGTTTCCTTCCGAATTGATATAAATTTCATAATTTATAGTTTTTTGGTTAGTTAATAGCATAAAAACTCAGTCATCTTTGACTGAGTTTTTTTGTTTTGGTACATTTGGAATAGAATTTGCATTTGTCTATCTTTATAATAAAACGTAAAGAATGTACTATGAAAAAGCTCATCCTCACTATATTATCACTAACAATACTGTCTTTCGCGCCTCAAAAAGAAGACGCTTTCGATACTGGAGAATATTTTAAATTTAGAATACATTATGGAATTGTAAATGCTGGATACGCCACTCTTGAAGTTAAAGATGCCACAATCAATAATAAAAAGGTATACCACTCTGTTGGAAAAGGTTACACAACTGGAATGTCAAAATTTTTCTTCAAAGTAGAAGATTTGTATGAAAGTTATTTTGACAAAGAAACAGGAAAACCATACCGATATGTTAGAAAAATTGATGAAGGGGGTTACACCAAAAATCAAGAAGGTTTTTTTAATCAAAATGAAAATAGAGTTTTAGTAAAAGACTATAAGCGTAAATCTGAAAAAACAATCGTTGTTACAGAAAGCGTTCAAGATATTGTTTCTGCATTTTATTACCTGAGAAACCATCCCAACATTGACAAACTTAAATCAGGCGAATCCATTACAATCGATATGTTTTTTGACGATGAAATCACAAAATTTAAGTTAAAATATATAGGTCGTCAAGATATTACGACTAAATTTGGAACCGTTTCTACAATGGTCTTCAAACCGTCGGTACAGACTGGAAGAGTATTCAAAGAAAAAGAGAGCTTAACACTCTGGATAACAGACGACGTGAACAAAGTTCCGATTAGAATTAAAGCAGATTTGGCCGTAGGATCTCTTAAAGCCGATCTCGATGAATATAAAGGACTGAAAAGTCCACTTAAAGCAAAAAAATAATGAACCCTACAGATCATTCTGAAGCAATTTTAAAAGAAATTGACCTTAAATTTCAAGCCATAAATCAAAAAACTGATGTTCAGTTAGAAGGATTGCTTTGGGCCAAACCAATTACTTATTGGGATTACATTCAAACAGACGCTCTATTAAATTTACAAATACAACGCACCACACTTCCTGACGAAATGGTTTTTATCATGTACCATCAGGTAAATGAATTAATTTTTAAAATGATATTGTGGGAAATTGATCAGATTGCCGAAACGGAAAACATTCAGGTTGATTTTTTCAGCGAAAGATTATCAAGAATTACAAGATACTTTGATATGCTTACCAATTCGTTCAGCATTATGGAAAACGGAATGGAAGTAGATCAATACATGAAATTCAGAAACACGCTCACTCCTGCAAGCGGATTTCAAAGTGCACAATACAGAATGATCGAATTTGCTTCGACGGACGTTATCAATTTGACAGACCGCAGATACAAAGCAAACTTTGATGAAAATACCGATTTGGAAACCAGCTTTGAACACCTTTATTGGCAAGCAGCCGGAAAAGATTATCACACTGGCGAAAAATCATATTTGTTGAATGAATTTGAAAAGAAATACAAAGAACAGTTTTTGAGACAAATGGCTTCTTTCAAAACAAAAAACCTTTGGCAAAAATTCATCCAATTACCAATTGAAGATCAGCAAAATCCAGAACTAATTGCTGCAATGCGCCATTACGATAAAACGGTAAACATTACTTGGGTAATGCAGCATCTTAACACTGCAAGAAAATACATCTTAGAAAGCGGAAAAGGCAATGGAGAAGCTACAGGCGGAAGCGACTGGCAAAAATATATGCACCCAAAATACCAAAGACGCATCTTTTTTCCTAAATTGTGGACCGAAGAAGAATTGTCCAATTGGGGAAATGAAACTGAAGTTTAATTTCACCACAAAAAATTTATAAAGTTTGAAAAAAGCAGTCGTAATTTTAATTGTCTTGTTTTCTATTTTTTCATGTAAAAAAGAAGAAGAAAAAGTAGAAGCAAAAATTACTAAACCAGCAACCAAAAAAATAGAATTCGGTTTTAATTACGCAGACTTTAATGTTGTTAATGACACTATTTCAAAAGGAGATTCTTTTGGCTCAATTATGCAAAGCCAAAACATTGGAGACAAAAAAGTAAATGAAATTGTAGAACAGGTAAAAGATTCTTTCAATGTCAGAAACATTCGTTACTGAAAACCTTTCACTTTACTTCGTTCTAAAAACAAAACCAATAATCTTCAAGTTTTTATTTATCAGCCAGATGCCTTAAGTTATTATGTTGTCGATTTACGAGATAGCATTGCAAAAGCATATAAAAAAATAAAACCAGTTACTTTAAAACGAAAAATGATTGGTGGCGTTTTAAAAAGCTCTCTTTCTGAAACTTTAGGAAATGAAAGTGTTGAAACCGCTTTGGCTAGCAGAATTACAAAAGTATTTTCTTGGTCTATTGACTTCTTCAAACTAAAAAAAGGCGATCGCTACGGATTAATTTTCACAGAGCGATTCATTAACGGAAAAACCTATGATGGCGTTGAAGATCTTGAAGCTGCATTTTTTGAATATAAAGGAAAAATAATTTATGCTTTTCCTTTTGAAAAAGATTCCACTTCTGGAAAGATTGAATATTATGACGATGAGGGAAAAACACTTAAAAACTTCTTCCTAAAAACGCCAATTAAATTCAGCCGAATCACTTCAAGATTCACCATGAACAGATACCATCCTGTACAGCATACTTGGAAAGCACATAAAGGAACCGATTATGCAGCTCCAACTGGAACGCCAATTTCAACCACCGCATCAGGAGTTGTAGAAGCTACCGGATATACTGCAGGAAACGGAAACTTTGTAAAAGTAAAACATAACGGAACCTACTCTACTCAATATTTACATATGTCTAAAATCCTAGTTCGTCGCGGACAACGCGTTACGCAAGGACAGACAATTGGCTTGGTTGGAAGTACAGGTTTAGCTTCTGGTCCACACGTTTGCTATCGTTTCTGGAAAAATGGCGTACAAGTAGATGCGCTTCGATTGAATCTTCCAACAGGAGAATCTTTGACTGGGAATGACAGAACTCGCTTTATGACACAGATTGAGCCTCTAAAAAGAGAATTGGACAGTATTGGTAATTTGTAAATAATCTTTTTGAATCGAAAATCATGAAAAATGAACGCCTCAAAACCATGTATCATGAAACTTTTTCTGGTTTAAAACTATTTTACAGAGATACAAATCTTCCTGAAAATTTAATTTTGAATTATAAAGTCGGACAGATCATTCAAGAAAAAGGTTTTACTGATATGAGTTCGATTGGTGGAGGAATTTCAGGAAATCTGAGATATTTGATTGCCAGTGCGCATGCCAAAGATTTGTCAAAATTTAATCCTGATTCGGCAAAAATTGGACATTATCTTTTAGACTCGATTGCTTATTTCAAAGTGTTGGACATTCAGAAAATCGGTGATAAAACACAAATTTTTCTTCTGAATATTCCAGACAATTCGATTTCACTTTTCAAAAATTCATCTTCAAACTTAGAAGAAGAAATTATCGAAAAAGCTCAAAAACGCTTTCGCGAAAAAATTGATCTTGACTTAATTCCAGAATTACAAACTGAGAACTGGAAAGAAAGAATCAAATTTCCGCTTGGAATGGATGAAAACGGTCAATTATTTTTTGATGATTCTAAAATTAAAACAGAAACTCCAAAAAGAATTGATGTCGATGTAACAAAAAAAGTTATTGAAATCAATAAAAAACCTTGGTGGCGCTTTTGGTAAAAGTATTTCACCAAAGCATTTCTTAAACCTTATTCATGCAAAACTCCTCTCTAATACTTTTATCTCTATTCGCTATTGGGTGTTCCAATCCAAAGGTTTTTGTTTTAAATGAAAAAGAAGAAAGCAGATATTTTGTTCAGAGACTAGTTAGCACATCCTTCGAAAAAGATTTAATTGGAGAATCGCCTTTGGTTGTAATTAACGGAACTTCATTTAAATACAACAAAAAACAAGACACTATCTTATTGCCACTAAAAAAGCTCGATATTATCACTTTAGACTTCTTAAACAAAAACAGCAGTCGTATCATTTACAATGAAAAAGAAAATGATGGCGCGATAATCATAACTTCAAATATTCAAAAGTAAACTCATAAAACGTTTTCGTAACTAATTGTTATATAATCGCAAACCGTCATCCTTTTAAAAGTTATTTCAGTATTTTTGTGTTTCAGAAAACAAACTCAATTATAGATAAAAATGGCTTTAAACACAACAAACCCGACTGGGACTGAAGCGTGGAAAAATCTACAGAACCACTATAACGCAATTCACGAAACCACAATACAAGAATTGTTTCAACAAGATAGTGCACGTGCTGAAAAATTCAACTTGCAATGGAATGATTTTTTAGTAGATTACTCAAAAAATAATATTAGTCAGGAAACGGTTTCTCTTTTATTAGAATTAGCAAACTCAATCGGATTGAAAGATGCAATTGCACAATATTTTGGAGGAGAATTAATCAATCAGACAGAAAATCGTGCCGTTTTACATACAGCTTTACGTGCTCCAGAATCTGCTGTTATTAAAGTAGATGGAGAAAATGTAATTCCTGAAGTATTCGAAGTAAAAAATAAAATCAAAAACTTTACTCAAGAAGTAATTTCTGGAG
>Ga0099826_10002797_pt1 | contig 11477 bp, 8 predicted proteins | sample Mtrugardesep15_FD_76830 | JGI IMG/M metagenome (GOLD analysis project Ga0099826, IMG submission 76830) | Root nodule microbial communities of legume samples collected from California, USA - M. trunc garden sep15 | ecosystem: Host-associated > Plants > Roots > Nodule | place: USA: California...
CCTACCAAAAAGTATATTAATAAGGGAAAAGATAACAAGATGGAGGGGACCAAACCAAAACTTCATTAGAAGTATTTAAACCTAAAAGAAGACATTCCTATCTTGTTTTTAACATAGTTAGTTTGAATAAAACTAGGAGAATCATGCCACACAGTGAAAGCTTCTAAAGATAAACCAAAATTTGCCAAAGATAAACAAAATGCGGAAGAGTTTGCTCTCATACTTATTATATTTCCATCTGTGTCCCTCGTTCTTTTGGAAAACCAACAATAATTAAATGTACGGTAAATTAATTTTTTGCTACGACCATTTTCGCAGGTAATCCGTAGCTAATTTCTAGCCAAACCAATTTGCTAGAGACATGCTACGGAATAACTATTGAACCAGCCGTAGCATGGATTGAAAGGCAAATTTGATAGGGAATTAAATCCTAATAAATCCGTAGCTAGTAAATCAAAAATCCTAGTAAATATTTAGTTAATCCCAGCAAAAAAACATTCAAAATGAATTTTCAATAGCAAAAAAACATGAAGGTTGTGTTGTCACTTGTTGTGTCAAGTGTGGTTGTATGTGTGGGTCAAGAGAGAAAGGATTTATAATATGTGTGGACTATATAGTCAAAATATCAATTTTTACTATATTATACTACTATAAAAATAATAATTAAGAACTTAATGCAGGAACAAGCCTACATAGGCTTCAACCTCTGCATCCGTCCCTACTGATAAAGCAAAATATATACTACTATAAAAAATAAAAAAAGTAAGAACTTAGTGCAGGCACAAGCCTACATAGGCTCCAACCTGCATCCGTCCCTGCTACATAAAGCAAACTTGAGTTGAGTTTCGCTACCAATGCAAAATTGAACGATTTTGCAAACCTGATTCACCTTTTTATTCCGTTAGAGAAAAATGAAACAGTCTTGTTGGTTAGGATATTCAACTCAAAAGTCAAATCCCATAAGAATGTAACTTAAGTTTCGCTACCAATGTAAGATCCTTGTTGGTGAACAATATGCAAATAGCTCCGTCGGCGTCATTTGAATTTTGAATCTTTGTCATACCCTAGGGAGCCTGAAATACACCTCATCTAGAAGAAAAAAAAAATATATATAAAAAAGTTGCAATAACATTTTTGTTTTTATGTTTTTGTTAAGTAGTCTAATAGCTAGGCTCACACGTTTTAAGCGTGGAAAAATGAGTTTTATCATCATTTTTCTAAAACTGAAACTTGTTTTTTTTCTTAAGTACAAGTTTTAATTTTAGTGGTCAAATTATAAGGTTTGTAATAGGCGAGATCTCATCAAATGTTCCGTTTTTCATGTTTTATTTAGCTCTACCACATTGAACAAGGGTATTTTTAAAATGAAGTTGTGTTTGTGCTAATTTAGTTTTGGAATGTGATCTACTCTCTTGATTTGCACAAGTACAAATGTGAAAAAAAAAAAGTTTTGATGTGCTGATAAGTAAGAATTGGGACAAATATTTAGCATCGATAAATATCTTTTAAAAAAATATGGGACAAATATTTTTTAGTGATACGTAAAAAATATACTAAACAAATATTTGTGACTGATTAATATAAAAAAACGTTCTAATACAAACTTACTATTTTAAACTTGTTAACATGTGCAAGTTTGTACAATATAGAAAACCCCAAATTAAAATGCAGCCCGCAAGCGAACGTCTTTAAAAAAACTCGCTCCTTGTTGCGCGACCGACCCATAGCATGGGTACTATACTAGTAGAGAGATTCTTTTTTTTTGTTTGTTTTGTTTTGAAATAACTAGTAGAGACATAAAAAGAACAACATGTAACATACATGACACAAATATACATAGTTATGGTGCATAAGCCATTTCCTTATGCACCATGCATAAACACTTCACAACCACCAGATCTAGTGTACACGTGTAATAATCCTAGGCTTCTCAAACTACACCAAATCAAACTTCATTTCATTCAAACATTTCTCTCACCAATTCAACTTTAATCTTTAATAAAACAGTCGCCGTCCACCTTCATCTTCTCCGACGAGAACTGTAATTCCGACGCGATGGTCGGTCGGCGGCGCCACCGTACTGGAGCTAAACATGACTCATTTTCAAAATCTTTTTGCATTTTCTAACATCCTTTTTCATCCTTATCATGAATCCGAACTTACTTTTTGAAAATAACTGACCGAGACTCCTAGATCTAAAGTTTAATTTCGAAAACCTCTTGACAAAAAAAACGAAAGAACATCCAATCCACTACCTTTCTTACTCGTTTCGTCTTGATTCATTCTTTGTTCCGGTTCGATTTAGCTTCTATGGCCTCGGGTTTGGTACGATTTTCTTGTATACAGCTTCATTTCATTTGTGATGTTTGCCTCCGATTCGGTTTGCATTGATGATGGTGAAAACCGGTTCGAATGGGTATGAACTTGAGGTTTGTAGGTGTGATTAGAGGTGGCCGAAGCTTGTATTTGTGTGGATTTTGTGATGTTAGAGGGATTTGATTTTTCTGTATTTGTGGTGATGATGAACACTGTTAGTGTTCTTTGGAAATTTTGAAGATAAAAAAAAAACTTGAATGTCCTTGAGAATTGCTGGAAAATGAATTTACTATTCAAGAAGACACCGCCGGTGAAGATTTTGGTGGTTTTGGAGTACAACTCACAGAAACCATTTCCACAGCAAAATGGTTTTGGAGTACAACTCACAGAAACCATTTCTTTCCTCCTCCTCCAATTATGTCAGTCCAAAACTGAATGATGGCAATGACTCTAGGTCCTTAGTTTTTTTCACCTGCTGGAAACCATTAAGTACATCTAATGGTTTTGGAGTACAACTCACAGAAACCATTTCCACAACAAAATGGTTTTGGCATTCCGATACGGTGATGATGATGAACGACGATGTTGATGATGAGATTGAAGATTTTGGAAACCATTTCCACAGCAAAATGGGTTTGGACTCACAGAAACCATTTCAACAGCAAAATGGTTTTGGCATTCTGGTAAGGTGATGATGACGGTGATGATGATGAACGACGATGTTGATGATGAGATTGAAGATTCCGGTGGTGATGATGATGAACGACGGTGATGATTCAGTTTGTTTCCGCGTTTTGTTTTGTTTTGTTTGGTTTCTTTTGGGGGTGTAGGAAGCAATTATGTTGGGATTTATGCACGGTGCATAAGGATTTCCTTATGCACCATAACCGCTCTCATAGTTAACTAGATTTAGATACATATATGTTTAAGTAATCAATTTTTCAATTAAAACTTATTTATATTTACGATGGAATATTTAGGATAACATAATGTTCACTGTTATATTTGAGTCGATACTCGACTGTGCCACGTGATATTTCGGCGATTTGTTAGGATGAAAGAGACCATAATATTGTTCGGTTGTTGCACCATTCTTCTCATTTTCATCAAACATGGCAAACAAGTAAGTTTCAATAGCATCGGGCCTCTTGGGAGTGCCATTCTTGATGTGATTGATCAAATTAGAATAATATGTGGCAGCATTGTCAGTTGAGGCACTATCTCCACCTTTAGACGGCCAGCCACTCTCGGACACAACTATCTTCACATCGGAACCTCCAACTTTCTCAAGAGCAGCGTATAGTGAATCTATCATGGCATCAAAGAGGTTTTGGTACCCAGCTTCATTGTTTCCTTGTTGTTTAAAAAGAGCATAGTCAAGAGAAATGCTTTGTTTATTACCGATATAAGCGAAGTACGGATACACATTGGCAAGAAGTGGTGCTCCATTCTTCACCAGGAAGTTAATTATTGGTCGTATATATGAATTTGCTTGGTCAGTGAAAACTCCAGCATTGGGTGCATATGAACTACCTATCAAAGACATGTCTATTGCTGTTGATACCTTGATTTGATCTTGTAAATTGGCTGATGAAATTGCATTTTGAATGTTTTTCATGGTAGGGAGAATGGACTGAGCCTCATAGTCACTAGGGAGAACTATATTTCCAACAGTTATGTACTTGATTTTTACATCTTGAGCATAGGGTGTCACATATTTTTTGACCCAATTGGTAGCTTCACTGGCATCTGTAAGAGAAGAAAGGGTTCCCTTGGCCACATCAAGGATCAACTCAATGTTGGAACCTCTAAGGGCATGTAGTACTTCTTCATCTGGGTAGTAAATCCGCATTTTGCCAATGCCTTTTGATTTATATAAATCTACAACTTCTTGCTTTGATGGTAGATTATTGCCATTCACTCCATAACAAACGCCTGTGGATTGTGTAATAATGAACTAATTGTAAATTATTCCAATTTCTTTTAACAAAATATAATTTTTGGTTTGTTAGGGGAGAAAATATTTGTTAGCAAATTAAACGTCAACCTCATTCTTCATACTCTTTCATTGTCATAACCCATTATACAATAAGGCTACACATTCAGAAACTTAATTTCTCTAAAAAAAAGTCTTTTTTGTCAAGTAGTCTAATCTAAGGCTAAAAACTCACTTCATAAGGTGAATAAATAGGTTGTCCAAGATTCGAACCCAGATCACTATATATATAATGCAAATGTCCATATCAAATGGGATAACCTCATAAGAACTCAACTGTGCTGTTCGGTTTACGGTTTTTATTTGACCAACCGAACCAACCCAAACTGCAACATAAGAAACTCAATCTGACCCAATACTCAATATGATATGTTTTTTGTATTTATGTATGATATGTTTCTTATTTTGATGTAATGCAATATGCTAATGCCAAAATTAGCTGTGTGTACATGATATGTTGTACTCTTATTTTGATGTAATGCAACATTTTAATGGTAACTGATGTAAGGCAAATGGTAGATTGAAAATTTCAAAAATGAATTAAGGATATTTTAGTCACTTTGGGGTACAACTAGAATAAAATTGAGAAATAATCGTTTCAACCTTAATTTATTTAAGCTAGACATCACATTCTCGTGGGAGAAGGTGCTGAATGTATGGTAACACCCAACATAATAGAATTAGAAATGATAGAATTAGAAATGATAATAATAAAGAAAGAGTAGAGGTTGTACCTATTGTAGAAAAGGTGATGGAACTTTGACTTATGTGGTTTGAGCATGTAATACGAAGATTTATAGATTCTATAGAAAGAAAAGTAGGCCAAATAAATTATAGTTAAATCAATAAGGACAAGAGAAAATCTAGACAAACTATAATAAAACCTAAATATTGACAAGTTGATTATCCCATCATATTTAGTGAAATAAAACTTGATTGTTGTTGTTAATCCTTGTGGACGAAGCCTTTCACACTAATGAGGTAGGTATGTCTACCAAAAAATCTAGAACATACGTGTATAAGGGATTAATTATATATGTCGTCCTTATAAAATTTGTTAAATTTCAAGTTTAGTCCTACATAAATTTTGTTCAATTTTAGTCTATTTTATTGTTAAAAGGACTAAGTATAGTGACTAAAAACATTATTTTTTGTAAAATGATCTTAAAATAGAGTTTAAAATTGGACGGAATTTATACAAAGAGTAAACTTCTTTTTCTTTTTTGTTATTATAAATTTATGGCGAGGGGCGATGTTCCGGTTTAAAGTAGGAAATATTTTAAGAATTAAAGATCACTTACAAAGATCTTTTAAGAGGAGATAACTTATAATCCTTTTGTGACATAATTTTATAGGTAAAGACTAATTTTTAGTGGTTGTTTGATGGTCAGGATAGGGAGACAAAATATGATATATTTATCATATCCTACTTAAACCTCATGTTTGATGCGCTGAAAAGATAAGATAAAATAAACTATTTTCCTATCATATATTGACTTGCCTTTGTAATTTTTATGCTGAGTATAGATTTAGTTAGAAATTATCCTAACATGATTAAAAATTTATTCCTTATTTATTATCATGATATTATGCCGTTTTTAAAATGTTGTCATTTGGAATTTTAGAATCCAAAAAGAGTTTGGATTCTAAAATCCTATATATAAAACAAAGACAGTAACCCATTTCTACAGTTTTATGTTTTAAATTTAAGGGATAATTACAATCGCCTCCGCTAAGGTTTCTTTAAATGATACAAACACCTTCTCTAATTTTAAAATAAACATTAATCTCCCTTAAGTTGTCATTAAATAGACAAGTACCTCCCCTTCTCTCTTAACACTGTTATACTTCCGTTAAAATACAAATATGGAGTTCACGTTCTCACAATCTTTGACATTTATTTCAAGTGATTTGCCTATTTTAAAGGTTACTTCCTCCCACGGAACCATTGAATTGCTTGCTCACTTACTCGACTCTCAAACATATGCTGCGGTAACAAACCAAGCACTCTCTCCATCATGGCAAAATGCTCTAAATTTCCACGAGTCTAAAACAAAGCTTAACTATGCATTTGAAGCATACAAGCCAATTTACACAAAAAAGAAAATACAAAAACATACTTTGCTGATGAACAAGATTAACTACATGTCAATTCAATTTTAATTTTATGTTTGACAAATCCCTAACTTGGTTTGGAGCCTTTGATGGGTTTGGGAAAGGAGGTTTAAAGGGACCTTAAATTTGATTTTCTTTTTTGTGTGAAAATTGACGTTGATTACCAATTTAGCGGAGTTTAAAGATAAAATTGGGTATGAATAGCAGGAAAAAGAAAACAAAAATAGGAAGCGATGTTATATCAGCTTTGTAGTGTTAATACTAATTACTAATTAGTGTAAATCGAGAACAAATTGAAAAATGAGCACACACTGTCACAGCAACACGACATGTATCCATAACTAAAGAATTTGAATTAACAGAGTTAAGTGGAGGGAGGTTACTGCATTTTGTTAAACTAGAGGGGAGGTGTGTGACATTTAACAAAACTTTAGGGGAGGTTGATGTAATTTTCTCTTGAATAAATAAATTCGAATAAAGTGGCACAAGTACACAAAATCAATTAAAAAATACACAATTTTATTTAGTTTTAATTTCATCTACATTACATTCTCCCTAAATATATGTGGTATCATCATGATGTTGGATTTAAATTAAATTGTTGAAAGTTTGCTCAAAATGTTGGGATTAAAGTGCCTTATACCTCAGGTAGAGGTTTGTAGCGTCCATTGAAAAGTCAAAAGAATGAAGAGAATACAACACATGTATTCTATCAAATCAACTTTATAAATTCTCACATCGAATTCCCTCATATAAGATGAATAATCTCACAAAAGAATGCATTTCAAGAGGTTGCTTTGAACTTAATCTTACTGCCCTGCCAACTGACAAGTTTCAATTGACAGAGGAGCATAATCAAACTCAAAGGAACCTCTTAGAGGTGCATTCCCGTCATCACATAAAATGATTCCAAGAGGTTGTTTTGAGTTTAATCTTATTGCCCTGCCAATTGACATAGGAGCACGATCAAACTCAAAAAAACCTCTTAAATGTGCATTTCCTTCCGTGACACTCATCTTATACGAAGGAATTCGATATAAAAACCTATAAAGTTGATTTGTTAGAATAGATGTTGTGTTCTCTTCATTCTTTAACTTTTCAAAGAATCTGCAAAACTCTATCCTAAATATATACGACACTTATATACCAACATCTTCAGCAAACTAACAAAAATTAAACTTAAATTCCAACAAAATACCAACATCTTTCATACTAGAAATTAACTTGTTGATTAGTTCATCACATACATCAAAGTTGTGTAGTTTCTTGTGTTAGTAATTTCTTGTTTAAGGTTAGGTTTTGTTTGAAATAGTTGTTGGTTTTGTTATTTCCTTCATATTGACCAACATTTATAATCTTAACCTTTAGTTTTAATGTAATGGTTAGAAATGTCTCTCTCATACAAGTATATTATTTCTCGTTTCATATGTATGTATGTGTGTGTCGTGGATTTCATTAAAGAAAAATTATTCAGTAATTTATTTATACTTTAAAAATAATATTTACTTTAAATAAATTAATTATAAATATATGTTTTTTTTTGTCACTTAACAATTATATTTATTCTTTAATTTATTATATTAAATATTTATATAATATAAAAGCTTACCCTAAATTTAACCTAGTTAGCCTCTTATATATGCGGTTGAGTTCACCATTTTGACAAAAGTATATAGGAACAGCGCCGCTGCTTCAGTGTCCCTCTCTTTGGTTATGATGATATGCAATTAGGGCACGCCGATTGTGCGCGACTTCATTCTACTCAGACCAACACTACATATGAGGTTAATCTTCAGTTGTTCATATTTTCCTGTCATCGACGTCATCTAATTGTTTGTTTAATTATTTTCTCCCAATCAATTTTGTGTTGTTGTCTCTCCAACAGATCTATAAGCGCCAAAACAAAACTTTATCCGTGGAGTGTCATGAAAGGTGTGATTGAATGGAAATCGATAATGTTATCATATATTTCTACTCTTTCTATGATGAACTGGTTAGATCTATTGTTCCTTTTCATAGGTTCCAATATAATTTTCAACGATTGTGATTTCTTAAATATGGGTAGATCTATAACATCAAGATGACATCTTTTTAAAAAGGTAATAACTATGTAATTTTTATATATTTGCCTTCATATTTGTTGTTGTATTGAAGTTTAAGTTGATAACTTTTATTTTGATATATAACTATCTTGTATTATTTATTTTAGTTTTAAGATTACCTCATTCCCTTGACATGGTTTAGTGAGTAACTGATAATAGTGAAATGCCAATTTTCACAAAACATCTTGCATCCCCCTTAAGGGTTGTAATAGAATTTGTTTGTCTAGTTGAACTTTATTTTCTGGTGCTTAAGTTCCAACCTCAATTTAAGAATAGCTCCTCCCTTTAGGTGGAGGTGTATTTTCTCTTAAAATCTATAATATCTCGTTAATATTATCAAATGTCTCATGCTTCCCAAATTATGAATGACAATTTTTTTTGTCGAAATTTATGATGACAATTTAAAAAGGGTCGAAAGAAAATCATATTCATCCAAATGCTAATAGGATATATCATGAGCTTTCAAATAAATCCTCAACATACAATCATTCATTTGATATTGTGATTACTTGAGAGGTCTAATAAATAAATAAAATTACAAAATTTGTGCAGGGTATTCATCTATTTATTTTATTTCTTTTGAAAACTTGATATCCGGTCCAAAAACGCAACGTAGTCATCCATAATATCTTTGAAACCGAGAAAAGTCTTATGTAATCTCAATCAGGTCTTCATCTTCTTTTAATGTCAAATTATTATCAACATAATTTTCCAACCCTCCATCATTTATTTGACTACCTTCCATAGAATATATTTGTCAAATTATTATCAGTATTGGATTTTGGTAGAATTGGCACAAAGTACTAAATCTTCACCAAATATTTTAGAAGTGCAGCATGTTGTTCCTTTCCATGATATAGAAACATTGACAAATCTACAAGTCCAAAATGAATATCTGCTATGTGTATATGAAGTACAACATATTACTCAAATAAATGATGGAGGGTTGAAAGATTATGTTGATAATAATTTGACATTAACAGAGGATGAAGACCTAATTGAGATTACATAAGCCTTTTCTCAGTTTCAAGATCTTATGGATCACTACCTTGCGTTCTTGGACCGCATATCAAGTTTTCAAAAGAAATAAAATAAATAGATGAATACCTTGCACAAATTTTGTAATTTTATTTATTTATTTATTAGATCTCTCAAGTAATCACAATATCAAATGAATGAGTGTATGTTGAGGATTTATTTGAAAGCTCATGATATATCCTATTCGCATTTGGATGAATGTGATTTCCTTTTTACCCTTTTTAAATTGTCATTCATAAATTTCGACAAAAAAAATTGTCATTCATAATTTGAGAAGCATGAGACATTTGATAATATTAATGATATATTATAGATTATAAGAGAAGATACACCTCCGCTCAAGGGCATGAGCTCTTCTTAAATTGATCTTTCAATCATCAAATATCAAATAGTTGACCTCATGTTTGGAATTATCATCTAAATTTTGAAACTTTATTGTTGAGATCTTACGTCGATCATAAATAAGATCTAAATAATACATATTCAAGACTGGAACTCAAGCACAAGAAAAATAAAGTTTAACTAGACAAACATATTCTATTACAACCCTTAAGGGGGATGCAAGATGTTTGGTGCGAATTGGCATTTCACAAAAAATAATGAAGAATTTTTTTTTTAATATCATACCTTAATGTCACCCATCTCTCCATGAAATTTTACCAAAAGCGAAAATTTCACTTTGACTTTCCAATACAACCTAAGCACATCATCCTTTGTAGATTTTCGTGAGTTTGGAAATTGTACCAACCAAATAACATTAAATAACATTTCTGCATTAATACTCCCTCTTTTCCCGTTTAAGTGAGCCTTTTGCTCATTTCACACTTATTAAGAAAAGTTTATAAGTAAAAGAGAGAAAAATGGTTTTAAATGCTCTTGTCAAGTATTGGTGAATTTACCATTATCATAAATGCAAAGTATAATATATTGAATTGCGAGTGATGAAAAAATTATTAATTAGAGTTATAATAGGAAAAAAACAATTAATATTGCATTGAAAAGATTGTTATGGTTATGCAAAGATTGTTGTATATCTCGATTGTTGGAAAGAGACTGCTGCACTTGAAACGTGAAAAGTTTAATGGTTATGCATGTAAAACTCAAAGTGCATGGGGTTGCCACACTAACCTTTAGGTTCGATTCGCCCCCACCAATAACTGTATATTGGATGCAATAAAGAATGACCGGCGAATCCCCTTTAGGATATTATGAGTTCCTTGACGTGTATTGCACAACCACACCAAGCGTATCTCCTAATAGTATTTTACAGATTTATGGTTCCAGCAATTCACTCATGCATTAGAGAATTGATGGATGATTTAGAGTAAGAGAATGATGAGAATTATTTTGTTAATGTCACAAAATTATGTCCAAAAATTGTGTTGTTGTCTGTGTTGTGTTATGTCAAACTAATGCCCAAATGCCATTTATATGACCCTTCACATGAGAGAAAACACCCCTTTGACTTGAATTAATGTTATGGTTCATTAAGCATCCTTTTTCCAAAGGTTATGATCATACACACTTGAACCAATGCTACGGTTCATTAAGCACCCCTTTGTCAAAGGCTATAATCATATATACTTGAATCAATGCAAAGGTTCATTAAGCACCTATTTGCCAAATGTTCCAATGTATATGAAAGATTCCCATGAAGAGTTACAACTTTTGATCTAAAATGATTCCATTATTTTGGAAATCACCGACAATCCCCCACCATTTTCAAAATACTAAATCTCATAAATCCGGAAATCTCATGCCTTTAGATAATGGTATCTCACGATTTGAACCATTACTTAGTAAGTTAAATTTTCGCTCATTCCCAAATAGTATGGTAGGCAAGCTTTGAACCAACTATTCATTAGAACAAGTGTGCATAACTTACACATAGAATCTCGGTACCATTGATA
>Ga0099826_10002799_pt1 | contig 11471 bp, 3 predicted proteins | sample Mtrugardesep15_FD_76830 | JGI IMG/M metagenome (GOLD analysis project Ga0099826, IMG submission 76830) | Root nodule microbial communities of legume samples collected from California, USA - M. trunc garden sep15 | ecosystem: Host-associated > Plants > Roots > Nodule | place: USA: California...
AAGGTGTGCCTAAAAACTACTACCAAGATTACAAAGTATACCAAGAGATCATAGAAACTAACAGTGATCTAGCCAATACCTAGACAAGCCCTAGGATTTGACCACCACATCTGAGTACCATAACCAAACCTGGCCTTTTTAGCTGTCAACCACCCTAGTGATAATAATTTAACCTTATCTAACAACTTAGGCACATCTGTTACAACGTTATTAAAGAGCCGGTTATTGCGTTCGGACCACACAACCCAAGTACAAAGGATCCAGATTAACTGCATAAAGGAACGTTTAGCTTTACCAACACCTGTCAAATAAGTAAACTGTTGCAGATGATCCGACAGATCATTGGAATCCACCCCCATGCACCCTATCCAATTCCGCACCTGCTGCCACAACAACACAGTTGTCGAACACGATAAAAACAGATGATCAGATGCACCCTAATACTTTGATATTGTTATTGCTTATCAACCTCTGAGATCTTTCTGGTTCACTTAGAACCTCCCCAAAGAGAACGTCTATGGATTGGACGATCTTTTTCCACACTTTGATAGGAATCTTCAAGAGAGACAGAAAGTGGGGATCAAATTCAAGATAGAGTTTATAAAGACCACCCAACCCCAAGATTAACAAACCTAATATTCCATGAATGAAGCCGGTTAGAATTATAGTTGAGCAAGTGTCTTTCATGTCGGTTCCCTTAATGTATTGACCTAATTAACCGGAAAGATCAAGATATCTAAAAGGAAGAGACCCAAATCTATAGTTCACCAAACTAGCTAGTTTTTATCCCCAAAAAAGTGTTATTCACATTGACACCAATCACACTATTCAATCGAGTAGTTCAAGAAACATATTCACCATCCCCAAGAAAGCGTTGCTCACATTTACACCCATCACACAACCCTTATTAAAGCTAACTTGAAGATCTGAAGTTAATTCAAAACACTTGAGGACCGTTTTAAAAATACATAAATAATCTAGTGTAACTTCTCCCATAAGAAAGTGTCATCAACTAGTAAAGGCGAGAGATCTTTGTGATTCTTGATATTTTCGTTCAATATATTTCGTAACATACTAGTGGTTGTTTTAGGTTTTTTTTTTTTAGGAAGGTGGTTGTTTTGGTTGAGTAGTATAAATGTGCGAAAGAATCCAACTATAGTACTAAATGAGATATTTTTCAATTTCCGCATAAATTAATACTGAAAATGCCAAAAAAAAGTTGGCCAAGAAAGTGTCAAATCTCAAACCCTGATTAGGGTTTGGGAAACTTAGTGTTCCGATTGTGTCTTCTTTTCCTTTTAAGAAAGACATTATGTCAAATCGCTAGTAAATGCTTGTTAATACAAGTTAAAATAACATTAAAAACATAAGAGCTAATCATAGATATATGTTTATTTCATTCCATAATAGTGCATAACTAACACGTTATGCACGATGAGTACACATAATTATTTCAAAGACAACGCAGGCCTGTTATTATTTATTTATATCATAGAGTGTAATCCATATATATGTGTCCTTCCATGCGTCTTGGTGTTGGAGAATTAATCATCCACACTTAACAGTTTTGAGCGCAGAAACATTGAAATCTATGGCACGTGCCACTAATTAAGTGTGCTTTGTTCTTGCAGTGGTCATCACAGCTAGCTTCCGTGAAGCATGGTCCTCTGTATGTATCAGCCAAATGCTCACAAGTCCTTGCTTCAGTTACCACAATTTCTTCTGCATACAAGTACCAATATTACAACAATATATATTAGAACATTTTATATCGAAACTAATTTGCTGATCCAAACCTTTAAAATAAAAATAAGTCTCAAATATCCATATAATTACTAGATATATAGTGCGTCAAAAATAAAATGACATGGCATCCAAATTCCAACACTGCTTTTATTTTTTGAAGAACAGCACTAGCTTAATTAACTCATGCTACAAAATTAAATTTGTATTAATAATAGTTTACCCTTGTTATTATGATAATCAGAAGGGTAACGAATTTAAAATAGGCATATAAGAAATAAATTGATATATAATTTTGATGTCTTTACTAGACTTTTGACTTGTGCGACGCACGGGTTTTTTCGACTATAATAGAGACCAATAAATAATCTTTAACCCGTAAGATCATGGATCGATGAATAAACGAAAATTAGATTATTAGAGATACAATATTACAATCAAATGATAATAAAAAATTATAAAGAAAAAAGATAAAAGAATACAAAATTATATTGTTGCACGAATCAATTTTATTTATTACTTTTATAGTTAAATATAAAAAATTAATGCAGGTCATGGTTCCTAACTAATTATTTAGGGTAGCCGAGTTTGCATGAAAATTAGGGTATTCTGTTTGTAAATGTATTAAATAAGTGTTCAACAACTTGTAAATTTTTTTTTACGAAAACAATAGGTTAAATTGCTGCAGTCCTAATAAAATTAATAAATAATAAGGATGAGGATTAAAATATCTATTAAATTTTTGCTTTAAAAAATATTCACGGTTATTAGAGAGAGAAATGAAAAACATATATGAAACAAATTTAGAGCCATAATTTTAAGATGGAGTTGTTGTAAACCTAATAAGGGATTAGTAGAAAAAAAATTAGGTTAAGACTTAACAAAATTAATAAATAAAGATACTTTAGAACTCTTTTTTCGAGACTTGATAGTGTTTTTTTACATGAAACTAAAGACATGTCATTTAATTTTTGAAATGAAAGTTAAATACTAATTACGTGCAACAAAGAGAACGAGGAAGAGGAAGCACAAGCCAGCTATTGATTTCTTCTCCATAGTTTAGTGACAATGAAGTTTAATGATTCACGATCACTTATGCAGTTGTGTTATATTTTGTATGTGATGTGTTTGTTGTTTGTGACGATCTTAAGACACATATATATAGCCCCAAAGGGAGCTTCACTAGCTAGTAAGAGATTATCACCATGCATATGTGATAATAAAGTTTTAGAAGATAGTTTTTATTGTCAAGTTTGAATTTTCATAGAGAAAAGTCATGCATGGGGGACGTGTACGAGTGGAGCTTATCAAGATAATTAATGCTAGCTAGGAACATACGACACCCACATGGGTTGTCTTTCTACGACTACGATGCATTGTGAAGTCGGTAATATAGTATTCAAATCCTATAAGATAAAGGTGCCTAAGGAAAATGCTGATACGTAGTTTTATGATACATGTAAAGAATTACATAAAATAATTTTGGTTCAAATTCATATATTCAAATGTTTCAAAAAAATGTTAAAAAAATTAAATACAAAAAGTGCTCTTTTAGTGTAAAATTCTTATTTTTCACAATCATTAATACGTGTCTTTAAAACAGAAATTAATAAGATTCAATAACTATCCTTAAAAAAAGAAGATCCAATAACTAAAATATACTGGTGGTTATAGTATTAATTTTTTTTTCTTTTTTAATTATGGCGTGCATACGAATATAAATAATTGAGTTGTTAAAGATATTTATTTATTTTTTGCTCAAAAGAAAAATGATAGATTTTTTTATTTTTAAAAAAAAAGAAGGTACGGCAAGTCCATATCCCTAAATTATAAGATCATTTCCTTAACCCTAAAAGATAAACCACACAGTCTCTTTCGGTAGCTATACTTATTAGTCAATGGATTCAATGTCTCTTATGGTAGATACTAGATATATACTTGTTAGTCAATGGATGCTTGATTTATTACTACGAAGTTTGAATTTCAATGAATTCTGCATTGAAATTCATTGCGATGATGATGTGATATTTTTTCGTTGAGTATAAATAATAATTTCACTTTTCAACCAATAATAAATAGAACAAATGCCATAATTTGCATATCATATTAGTTGTTAAGTAACTCCTTAGATGTGAGAAATTGCAGCAACATTCGATATATTAGATTTTGACATTTAGCCGAGTTGATTCATCATTAGACTCACTACAATAAAAATGTGTTCTCGTAAGCATAACTCAGTTGGTAAGGACAACACATGATATATGTAAAGTATGTGGTTTAAATCTCGGCCACCATAAAAAAAAAAATTCACAAAAAAACATATACCTCTAATATATAACAAATAATTAATAAAATGTTTGAATTTTTAGTTGATTTTAATAATTAAGTATTGACAATGTAAAATCATTTATACGTAAATTCAAATATAATATTTTATCATGATGTCATGTTATAATTTTATTTAATTTTATTTTCTAATATCTACATATGGGGAGATATATATGTATGTATATATATTAAAATGAAAATGAGTACAAGGACTACTCTAGCTAAACATAAGAAAAGAAGTCCAAAAGAGAGGTCGAGTTGAAATTCGGAATTCTCTACTTATTCATTAGAAAAAAAAATGAAATTTTAGATAATATATTACTTGATAAAAAAAAATTGAATTTTTTATGGGCCAAAAAAATAGATATATGAGACCTAAGGATATGATCAGCAGAGCTTCTACGATACACTCGTAAATTGAAGTGTGTTTATATATTTATTTTCTAAATCAATAAATTAACGATGTTTTTAATGAAATAAAAAGTTATCTGTCAATTTCTATATTTTAAGTAATATCATTTCATAAAATAATAGCATCATTTTATTGTTTATATGAGCGATACTAAACTTTACAATTTATCAAAAAAAAAAAAAATTCAATATTGACTATCCAAAAAAATATATTCTATATTGACTATTTTGAGCAATCAAAATTCAGAAAAATTAATTTTATTTCTCCGGTATTTTTTATAAACAAGGTTTAATTATTATAGATGAAAATGATAGAAAATAATTATTTTTTCAATAAACAACTTATTTAACTATTAATTAAAATACCGAGTGTGACGTATACTCAAATTTTTCAAGTCTACAATAGAAAATGTCTATAATAAGCACAATAAATGGATTGGGCAACCTTGATGTTATATATTTTTTTTTCTTTTAAAGAACCTTGATGTTATATGTTTTTTTTTTGAAGGGAACCTTGATGTTATATGTTGAAAACTAAGTTGCGGTGTAACAAGGACCATATTGAATTGTTCAACATGTAAAACCAGCGGTGGAATCGATAGGCATAATAATAAAATAAAGGCTTAAAACAACAGCCATAATAATAATATCATTTGCGATCTTTTAAATTAAATATTTCTAATAAGTTAGTTTTATAATTTTTTTTCTTCATAAATTGGTCATTTAAGTCCGAAAGTATCTGTACCATGATCATATTTTATCAAACTCAGCTAATAACATTTATATAAATATTCAATGTTAAGTTGATATGTTCAAATTAATGTTCTCAAAACTAAGGTTCATAGATGCATTATTCATTCTTAATTTAAAACAAAATTGGTCGATTATTTGATATATAATATTGTCGATAAAATATTTAATAGTAAAATTAAGCTTGAATTAAAGAAAAAGACGAAGAAAATGTAAGTAAGTAATCATGTTTTCATAAGCATTTTTGGACATACCACCTCAATATTACATAAGCACTTTTGGAATACCACCTCAATATTAAATGATTCGTAAACATTTTTTAACGAAGTTGGTTGAAAAAATTGACAGCAGTGTAAATATTGTTTGACTTAAATGACCAATTTATAACAATAAAAAACTTTTAAAACCATTTTACAACAAAAGATACTTAAATGTCTAACTTCTTATAAACATATATATAACTTAAGGATCGTGGATATGATGATGATGATAATAATAATATCATTTGTCAATGAATTAGGGGGCGTTAGTTGCATATGTCTTTGCTTTGGGGTTGGATGAAGGAGAAGATGCTTGGAATTGGAGGTGTTGATTATTATTATTTTTTTTTTTATGTGGGAGGAGCTGGTAGTGGAGTGTAGGGTTTTACGTAACAATGTTAGTTTACAGGTTAATAATGGTGATCATAGACGGTGGAACTTAGATCCGACAGTTGGTAACTCTGTCAGTGAATCATATCAGTTGTTAGCTCAGTCTGTTTCCCATGGTCATACTCATGTTTCGGATTTTCTTTGGCACAAGGACATTGCTTTGAAGGTATTTGCGTTTGCTTGGCGTCTTCTAAAAAATTGACTTTGTAGTTTCTACAAAGGACAAATTATTTACGTGTGGCATCCTTAGTAAAGATTCTCAACTTTGTGTGAGCTGGTGTGGTGATTCAGAATCAATTAATCACTTGTTTTTTGAATTGTAATTTCTTCAGCAACATTTCAAGCAACTTGGCTTTTATGCAGATCATTATATGCAATTTGGCTTTTTAACAATCGGTTCAAAAATACTATTATCTTTTATGTATGTTATTTGATTTTGTGTTTTAGTAATTCGAAAGAAAGGAATAATAGAATTTTTAGCAAAACAGAAGTCTTTATTCATCATTTTCTAAAGAAGGTCAATTTACTTTTCTATTGGTGGGTGAATGCAAAATATATTAATTTAGCTTTCGGTTATCATGGTTGATAACATAGCCCTTTCTCTTTTTTGGACATTGGCTAACAACACTATTTCCTTTTTTTTTTCTTTCCCTCTTTTCAATCGGTTGTGTTCTTTTTGTAAGACTCTAATGTTTTCTTTGGTGCATCTTGTGTTATAGAGAACACTTTTTATTGTTCATGTAATTCATTTTGACTTATTAAAAAATAAAATAATGATACAACGATCTCAAAAAAACATAAAATTAATAACAAGTATCTATCCTAGGGAAATAGATCCTCTCCTATCTTTATTGTTCAGCCATTGCCATCTCTCGTGTGTTTCATCCAACAAATGAGAATTCGTAACAAATAAATAAATAAAAAACAACAGTTTTGGAAAGAGAGAAAAACATGGATGAGTGATCGAGAAGATGGCAGGAGAGACAACAACAGAAAAAATGCAGGAGAGGATCTAGATCCCTATCTCAGTGCTTCGTTTTTTTTTAAAAAAAAAACTATCTATCTCGAATTTTTTTTGTGGTGGCCGGGGTTTGAACCTCGAACTTTACATATATTATACATTGTTTCTACCAACTGAATTAAGCTCAGGAGGACTATCTCGATGCTTCTACCATTTGCTTTCCAATTCAACTAGTATTTGAAAATTAAATCCCAAATTTGTCTAGTCTTTATGCAATTTACAAATAAATGACTTGCCGATTTTATACATCAAACGACATACACAATATCGTTGATGAACTCTCAAATAACTCCACTATGAACAAAACAATTTTTTGACTGCTCAGAAGTATCCGACAAATACCTCGTTGCAGACAAAATATATGTATCAGTTACTGCAAAACTGCAGGATTTGCGTCGATTAGAGAATAAGAGGATTTGTGTCAATTAGAGAAGACACATGCACATCCTCATCATGACACAAATTTCGGTTCCAACAACAGCAATGCCAATAATGTGTTCCATGAGGTTGAACCATTTTTTACGCGAGTGTTATGTTTTAATTTGTTGTCAATAGTCATTCGAACCGTAAGATAAAAAACATACGGTTTGATTTGATTCGGTTGACTTTAAAAATAAAAATCGAGCCAAATTAAACCAATGCGGTTTGAGTTGGTTCAGTTGTTTACGGTTTTTTGCAAGACAATACAAGCATTTGTTTCCAACATCAGAAACCAAGTTAAAAACAACTTATTTTCAACTATGTTTTAAATTTGATACAACATTACAATTACAATTTCATTTTCATCCAAAAATGTTTCAATCAACATAGACCAAATGAAAATCGTGGACCAAAACACAACCCTCTTCAATAAGAAATGGCAAAAACTATGATTTTATCATTTTTTAAAAATTCTCATTGAGTTTCTATGATTTAAGATATATCTAACATAAATACATTTTTAAATCAAAAACAAATAAACTTAACAAGAGAAAAAACATGTCTTAATAAGAAAAAAAGAGAAAAAACATGTTATTCTATCAAAAGTTCAATTGAATTTTTATGAGTACCAGGCTTGGTGGCAAAAGTTTAATTAGTGTTTTTCTTATGTTGCAGTTTATTTTGATTTGACTTGGTTGATAAAATAAAAACCGCAAACCAAATCGAACTGTGCGGTTGAGTCAAGAAAAGGTTCAAAAACATCCAAACCAAATGAGTTTTTTGTTTCTTCAAAAAAATAAAGATAATTATAAATGAATAGATAAAGTATTGTTAAAATTTAATGACATAAAGGTTTTGAGGTGTTAAATTGGAGAAATTAAACTGTTAATTATAAAGTATAAAACGAGTGACATGTAGAGACGAAATTCATTTAAACACTCAATTGTCGTTGAGCCGTAAAGAATCCAACTCAAACTAATATGAGAGAATTTTAATTTTTGCACAAGAACTACGTACGTAATTTAGTGACAAACAAAATGGACCAAGACATTTAGTACCTAAATGTTGGAAACAGGATTATTGATTAATGTTTATTTCATTTCATAGGATAAAAAGTGCATAACTTATACGTTATGCACTATACTGTGGAGTACACACATAATTCAGAGAAGACGCAGTAAACATATACATAGATGCATTGCAGTTATACATAAAGTCTCTCTAACTGCATGCTTTTTATTTACTTAAACTGTAAACCCTGCTTGTTCGAGAAAATCCATGGATCGATTTAACAGTTTCTTGTGCACCAACAACGAAAGTCATCCCTGCATCTGCCACTAACTAAATGCTCTTTGGTTCTGCAGTGAAAGTCACAGTTTGAGTTGCCAAAGCATGGTCCCCTGAATGTACCAGCCAAATTCTCACAAGTGTTTGCCTCAGTCACCACAGTTTCTTCTGCATCCAAGTACAATTACAACAATATTAGAATTTGTGCTAGTTTGCTTGTGTTCAATAAAATTTTGCTTATAAAAAAAAACAAAAAAGAATACTTTCTAATATTGGACTTTATGAACTAATTAACCCATGCTATCCAAAGTTCAATTTGTATTATTAGTTATTACTAGCTAGTTTGCAATAATTTCAGTTTTTTTTTTGTCAAGTAGCCTAGCGGCTAGAGAAATTCACCTGTGAATAAGTGAGGTGTCCAGGATTCGAACTCCAGCCTCTGCATATAATATGCATTATCCCTTACCAAGTGAGCTAAGCTCACGGGGACAATAATTTCAGTTTTTAATAACACTTAAAAATTAGATTAATCTGTTTTACGTTAATTTTTTTTTGGGTACAATCCTAGGTTAACGTCTAGAGTCCAGATTTGATTTTTTATTTTTATAATAAAATTAGATTAATATGCAACACTAAGTATTTTTTTTAATAACATCAATATTCTACCATTATTAGAAAAATTTAGAGTAGAAACATAAAAATTAAAGTTGATGTTGTACAAAAAAATTGATGTATAATTTTGATGTCTTGAAGACTTCTTTTTTGACACATGATGTCTTTAAGACTTGGCCACAAAAACAAAGACATACTTTAATTTTTTTGTCTCCAGTTAAAAAAAAATGTAAAATGACAATTGAATATAATAAATGCAGTATATAATTAATTAATAATATACTAAGAATGGTGCAGTTGATTACGTGCAACAAAGAGAATCAAGAAGAGGAAGCACAAGCTAGCTAATGATTTCTTCTCCATAACTTGATGATGAATATAGATTTAACGACTCACTTTACTTATGTGTTTGTGTTTAGTGTGGTTGATATATGTGAATGGTCGTAACATATATATATATAGGCTCAATGGCTTGACTAGTAAGAGATATCCACAATATATGGCAGCAGATTTTTATTATCAAATTTGAATTTTCATAGAGAAAAGTCAATATCGTGGGGCATGTACGAGTAGAGCTTATCAACATAATTAATGATAGCTAGGAACATACGACACCCACATGATTTTGTTTTATTTTGTTCACTAAAACACCCATATCAGTTGTTCTACATTATTTTCTACAATATATTGTTAAGTCGGCAATAAGGATATTCAAATCTCATATTAAAAGGAAGATATTTATATCTATAACCTTGCTGCATGCAAATTTTTTATTAAAGCATTTTCAATTTGATTGATTAACCTGAACAATATCATTAGTTCGATGTTTAATATTCGAGTCAGAAACATTTCGTCAAGAGTTCAAAGAATATTTTTTAGAGAACTAGTATTAACGAAGGAAATTCAAAAAACAACGCCCAAAGTCACTCGAAAATTTAAATTGCCCAACTTCTAAAAAACAATCATATTAAAGAGTATTCAGGAAGTCTCGTAAGCAAGCAGTTGTTGATGTTTATAGCAAAGATTCAAATACAAGAGAAAACTTGCATAAGAAGACTCTTCGAGGTTAGAAGACACGTGACGTTCATTTTGTTAGGGGTTCGTTCGGTTATCGTATATGTCATTTTAGTCGTTTTAATGTCTTTTAGCAAGAGCTAGAAAAATACAAGAAAATCAAATTTTTAAGAACAAGAATCGTTCTACGATTTGAGCTTCTCGCAACATGATTTCACCTCTTATTTAAGCATTTTAATTCAGCAAAAACCGTAACATGATCTAAGGAATTCATGCCATGATCTAAGACCATCCACAATGGAGCTCCCCTATTTGGGTTCTTAAGTCGGTCCTACATGTACACATAATTCATTTCATAAATTTTTAATGTCAATACCTAATAAGTAACCAATCCCTTCAACCCAACACCACAACAAAATTTACTAATGGGTCCCATTAATAACTCTATTATTACATTTCTAAAATGCTCATTTATTTCCTTAGAATATATTAAATAAAATTTCACACAAAAAAATTGAAGAGAGATAAGGTCCTTATATAGGCACCCTTCTCTACAAGCATCAATAAATATCACTCCACAATGGGGGTGCCTATTTAGCTCGGTGCTAAATAAGTGAAGCACTCACCATTGTGGATGGTCTAAGGAGCGTCAAAGAGGGAATTTGAATTTTATTAAATCGTTAATGATGACACTAGGTCATATAGCACTTTTGTTATAGTTTTTATGTAATTTTGGTTGAGTTCAGATGATTGTGCATGAGTTAGAAGTTGCAAAAAGGTTGATTTTTTATGCTGAAACAAAGGAGAAATCGTGCTTCGATTTACAGAATCGGGCTACAATTTTACTGCAAGTTTGAGACATTTTGTCTCGTAAAAAATGTGCTCCGATTTATGAAAATCGGGCTACGATTTGGCAGACACTCCAGCTGGGTTTTGAGTTTAATGAAGCCATCGTGCTCCGATTTACAGCATCGGAGTACAATTTTCGCGTTGATGGAAATTTTCCTATAAAAGGGAAGTTATTTACTGAAGGAAGGGGTCGAAATTTTAGAGAAAGAAACTGACTTTTGGAGCTGGAGATCTGGAGAGAAGGTGGGAGACCATCAAAACTCATATCCGATTACCAATTTCATGTAATGAATCCTTCTTTTACATTAGTTATTTGTGCTTTAGTCATGAGTAGCTAGATCCTTTGTGATTAGGTCAAGAGATGATTTTGTTCTAGCTCATGTTTA
>Ga0099826_10002801_pt1 | contig 11467 bp, 7 predicted proteins | sample Mtrugardesep15_FD_76830 | JGI IMG/M metagenome (GOLD analysis project Ga0099826, IMG submission 76830) | Root nodule microbial communities of legume samples collected from California, USA - M. trunc garden sep15 | ecosystem: Host-associated > Plants > Roots > Nodule | place: USA: California...
AGTCATTATAATCTATTTCTATAATGAAAGATAATGCAAAGTCAAACTGTTTTCATATAAGCTATAAGTTGTTTTCATAGATAGGCTATCCTGGAGAGCTTATGAAAATAAGCTGAAAACAACTTATGGTCATGTCATAAGCTCTCCTCTACAGTCTCAAAATTGTTTATGCCAGAAGGTAAGATCAAATTAGCCACTCCAAACAGGCATAGAGTAATCTCAATGTAGTCAGGATCGAGATCCTAAGTAGGATCGGTCGGCCGGTGAAGGAATGTAAACACGAGGAACGTAACACGGTTTGTAAATAGGATGGTTATGTTGTTGATAGTATTGAGTGAACCAGTGAAATAAAAAGAGAAAATAGAGGAAAAATAGCGAAAAACAGAGGGAACAGGGGAAAACAGAGCAAAAACAAACCGGAGTAAAGTCGAAGCACGTTTGAGGTGCTGGGGGACATAGAATCATACGATCCTATCACCCAGCACTCAATCCTGGCTACATTGAGTAATCTAACTCATCTCCTTGTAATTCAACATAAATTTCAAAGTAGAGTGAAGAAGTAGAGAATAATACGACTGAACAGTATAGCTAGTGTGAGGACATGGTAATTAATTTTATTGTCATGGTAGGAAAGTTAAAAAAGATAATGGATTATTTAATCTTCTATTGAAATTTTACTACAACAATCAAGCCTTATCTCACTAGTGAGGACATTGTTGTTGCTGTATTTTGAAATTTTGATAATAGATAGAGCTCAATATTCTGAGATACATATAATTTAGAGGAAATATGCTTCATTGTGCTGTGTAGAGTACGGACCTGAATATGGAAAACATGTTTTGTTTTAGTTTCTTCTCTTCCAATATTTGTACTTTTGTAGTGTTAGATAGCTACTCTCTTACTGATATATGCCAACTCATATTCATGAAGACCCTTTCTTCCTTTTCAGGAATCAATGAAAGCATTGCTTAACATGAGAATAAATGCAAAAGAGAAAGAGCTAGAAGCATTGCTGGCGGATGAGCAAGATTCTCGTTCTTGCTACATTGAGGTCGTACTCGTAGATATTTAAAATTTGCTACTGTTGCACTGCGTTGGTGTTTTTCTGGAAAAGTGTCCTTATATCCATAATCCCAATCTATGTCTAATAACTTGGTTTTGCATGCTCCACACACGAATATCTGGCAAATTTTTATTTTTTTCCCTTGTCCCGCATTAATAGATAGTGAGCATATGCTCTGTGGTTATGTATGTGCGCGCCTATTGACACTGCTTTCTTTATTATTTAATATAGGTTCAGGCTGGGGCTGGGGGTACCGAGAGCATGGACTGGGCTTCGATGATCATGCAGATGTATAAATCATGGGCCCAGCGACGTGGATATAAAGTTACTGTAATGGAAGAAATGCCTGGTGAGATTGCAGGAATCAAGGTTCTTCTTACCATCCTTCATGTCTTACTTACGGCTATTTTAGATTTTCGAAATTGCTATTACATGCTTCGATTCACGGCCCATTGTTACCTCCCTCTTATGTGACTATGGTTCTGATAGACATCTCATTAAGGAATTGTAGGAGAAGGGGCCAAGAAGACCAAAACTGACCAAAGTCAGTTTTGTGACAGTTATGTTTGTGTGCAGTTTTTATTATGTGTTTTATGAATTGTAATAAAAAGGGAGGTTGTGGCAAAGGGAGGGTCATTCGGTTATTTGAATATAGGATTGGTAGGGAGAGACCAATCTCGAATATATTGTGGCAATTGTTGTCACTGTTTTCCTCTACCTTTTCCTCTGTTTTGAGAATCATTCTCCATAAGTAATAAATTATGTATTCATCCCGTAATTTTCTTAATCATAGATACCAGTTTCTATCAGGTTCCTGATTTTTTGCATATATAGTTATAGTTGCTAAATTTACATTTAAGCTTTGGTCAAATTACTGTGTGGATTGTGTTTCAATTTGGGTGGGTCCTCTAGTTTAACATACTCTAGGTTTGCATTGTATCTCTCTTTCCAGTAGATGAATCTTATATTCTATTATTGGGAACTGCTTGTTTCTGAATAAAAATCAATGTCTTTTCAGCGAGCTACAATCAAAGTAGATGGTGAATTTGCATTTGGATATGCCAAAGCAGAAATAGGAGTACATAGACTGGTGCGCATATCACCGTTTGACAGTAATAAGCGCCGACATACTTCATTTGCTGCCGTAGCAGTCATTCCAAACCTTGGTGATGAATCTTCCAGTGTACAGATTAATGAATCTGATCTTCGAATTGAACGATTTCGCGCCAGTGGTGCTGGTGGACAGCATGTTAATACTACCGAGAGTGCTGTAAAAATAACGCATATTCCTACGGGAGTTACTGCAACTTGTCAGAATGAAAGGTATGAAACAAATGTACAAATTCACACATTTGCTCTCATGTTTTTAACTTCTGAGTTTGGTTACTATTTTGAAACAGATCACAACATCAGAATAAGGCTTCAGCAATGGCTGTGCTTCAGTCAAGATTAAACCAGATTGAGATGGCTCGCCAGGCGCAGTTGAATGCTCAGCATACACAGTCTCTTACTGACATAACCTGGGGTAGTCAGATTCGTAGTTATGTGCTCCATGTAGGTTTGAGATTGTACATTTCACCTCTATTCTTGCTAGATTATGACTTTCTGATCATTACATTAACTATTTTATCTATGATACAGCCTTACCGTATGGTAAAAGATCTCAGAACTAACTACGAGGTTTCAGATCCTGACTCTGTCCTTGAGGGAGATCTAGATGGTTTCATCATGAGCTATTTATCAGCTTCTTTGGATAAAAATGAAGATGATGCTTAAATTAATTGAACTGCCAGATTATGTTGGCACTGACACAAAGTATGTTTTTGCGCTCAATTGGCATTTTGATCGGTTTTGCGCAGCTAAAGTTCACTGTCCTACAGTTGCTGTCATTCCTCATTAAGGTATAGCGGTGTACAAGGATTGTTTGGCTTCCTATCGGTATTTTGCGGTTATAAATAAATGAGTCTGTACAATTGAATATGGAAGCACGAAGCTCAGAAGCTTGACTATAAGGGCTTGCACTGTCCAAATTATCAATAACCTATCTGCTGCTGCTCATGATTCTTGTGCTTTATGACTCACTTGTAAATTGTATACATAACTGTAGTAGATGGATGCTATTTGACTTTTGATTTATTTTTTTTCCTCCTGATAAAAGATACAAATAGTACTTGTGTTGCTAACTCTGCGCTAGGAATCATGGCAGCGGATGAATTTTTGTACTTTATTGTTATGAATGAACACAACCCATATTCTTAGAGAAAAAGATAGTATAAATCCGATTAGGTGTGATCCTTTATGAAATTATTCATGGCAAAGGCAGGCTTAATAATCCAATAATATGATGAAAGTTTCAAGACTAATGGTATTTGCTAAAATGTTAAAGTTCTTTTATATTACAGTGAGTACTTTTATTTTGCATTGCATTTCAATATTTCTTTTCTGAATAAGATTTCAAGATTTGTTATAAAAATCTTGCATTAACCTTTTTGCTGGACCGTTTGATCAAGATTAAATGGTTCATATTTTAAGGTTAGTTTTTTTTGGATATGGATCCTTGTAAAGTGTAAATTAATATAATTAATTGTTATTTGAATATATATATTTTTGATTTGTTAATTAAGGTTGATATCATTCACTTCTTTTAGAGGAGCTGGGTCTGTATTTTTATATTTAAAAAGAAAATCAAAATGTTCATTGATATTTAGACCTTCTGATCTTAATCCAAGGGGTTCAAATGGTGTTGACCGCCACCCAATCCAAATCCCTTTTAATGGTTGAGAGCCCATTTTCAATTGTGGTGCATTCTATCTACCTTTCTCGTGAGAGGGATTCTTCTTTGTTGAAAAATAAAAACTTAAGATTCTTCCCTATTGAATAAGCATTCAATGATTCTTTAATTAATGAATTTGTTGTTAATAATTGGGTTACTTTCCGTTTAACTGTTTCTTCCATTCCATGCCAATTGCCATGGATTTTCAGAAGAGGAGAGTTCGGTTTCTTCTATCTGTATCTGCCATCATTGTTCTTAGCATCACAGGTATCTATACCACTTTCCATTAATACTATGTTTGAACCTTCACATCAGACTCAATTCAACACTCAATAATTGTCTTTATAACGTTTTGGGTTCAATTAATCACAGTAATTTAGGGGAGTTTTCCTGATCAGGTTCATCTTATTCAATGCAAATCTCCAAATTATTGACCTAAAAAATTAGCATAGGAGATGAATCTTTCTTTTCTAGCATGGATTTTATGGGTTTGTTGTGTGTAAATTGTTTTAGACCATATTTGGATAAACAACTTTAGTGTTTATCATATAAGCTAATTCTGTAACAAAAGATGAAAATAAATCAACTTGTTTCCCTATATACTATAAGTTGTTTTCATAGGCTATCTTGAAGAGTTTATGGAAATAAGCTGAAACAACGTGTTAAAATGTCATAACATGTTTTCATAAGCTCTTTCAAATAGTCTAACAAATGTTTATACCATTAGATAGATAAATTCAAATAAGTCAATCCAAATAGACCTGTGTTGTGATGTAGTAATAAATTCTTACCTATGGTTCCCTATATCACTTTTTCAAAAAATTGTTCCGTACATCCAATGTTAAGTACAGTGGTTTCCCTAGCTCTGGGTTCTCGTATTTAACTATGGAAGCCATTTTCATTAATTATTATTTCTGCTTATGATCACACACTGTTTTCCCTGTTCAGCTGAAAAATGCAGGGAGCTTGTTGGCGAGAACGCTTCATCCAAAAGTGGGAAGTTTACATTATTAAACTGCTTTGATTTGGGCTCTGGAAGTTTAGCATGTGGGGTTAAAGAAAGTGTGAAGCTCTATGTTAACAATATTAGATCTGCTCATGTTGAAAAAGCAAGACATGATGCAATCCAATCTGCTCTTGTTGATGCTGCTTCGCAGGGTATGTCGCCAACTGGTTCAGAAAAACATGCTCAGAAACAAGGTAAAAAAGCAGCGAAATTGGCTACCCGTAAGGCCAACCGCATCACAGGTCCCATCATCTCTTCCGGATGGGACTTTTTTGAAGCTGTTTACTATGGTGGTACCTTTACAGAGGGATTCCTCAGAGGAACTGGTACTTTGTTTGGAACTTACGGTGTAGGCTTCATGGGGGAGCAAAGGCTTGGAAGATTTGGTTATCTTGTTGGAAGTCAATTGGGAAGTTGGATTGGAGGTAGAATAGGGCTCATGCTATATGATGTGGCTAATGGAGTGCATTTCATGTTCCAGTATGGAAGTAAAATTTAAGAAACATAAGCTCACTATCAAGAAAATTCTTAAACTTTAGGTTCTTTTCTTTTCCTTTCCATGAAATTCCTGTTTATGACAGCTCTAGAGGTTCCATTCTTTGTAGATTATGAATATATCTATTAACGGCAAGAGAACATATAAAGATTCTGAACTGATATGAAATACTAAAGTTTATACCATTGTTATTCTTTTCACATTATGTAATTGGATGTACATGTGATCTTATTCTCTGTGTCTGCTCCAGTTTTGTATATGCATGGGTCATATGTATTTTTGATCTTCTAACAAATTCAGTGCACATGATGTCTTCTCATTTTCTTATTGGAAAACCTTCTGAACCTATAAATCGTATGATAACATAAATGTTATTTCGACATATGTGGGAAAAACAAAACTCAACAACTTTTTAAATGGTTGATGTAACTCACATCCATGGTTAATGAAGTGTTTGATTTGGTTAAAAGATATATCAGGTGTTGCAACTTATTAATTAAACCATCTACTGAACTTTATTAACCACACATTTGAACTGCATTAACAAAGATGTGGTTAAATGTATATATATGTAATGTAATGTAAAGGATATGGTGTCTAGAAGTGAAGTTGGAGAAGAAATCTATTTGTTGTTTGGGAGGCAGATTTAGTGGATGAGTGTAGGGTTGTGTGTAATATTTGTTTGCAGGAAAATATGGAGGACGTAATGATTTGAGACCCTAGTTCTAATGACTAGTTTTCAGTTAAAGAAGCTTACATGTTGATCTCAAATCTTGAAGCAGTAGCAAGTTCCCCTTTGTAAGATTTGACTTGAAATAATTTGGCATCTCATTGAAAAAGGATAAGGAATACATTCATCCGATTTGGTTGCCTTGTGTTTGGACTAAAAAGAATCAAAATTTTGTGGTTTATGGGCGGCAATTTAGTTTAACAAGTTCTATGATCGACATGATGAAGCTTTTGGTTTGGTCATGAATTAAAATCATAATGAAGAGCTTCTCTTACCGTTACTATCAATTGTATACACAATCTCTTAGATGTTTAGGTTTGACTTTATCCAACAATTGAATTTTCTTTATTTTGGTGACACATAGATGTTGTGGAGCTTTTTGTAATTAACATTTGTAATTTGTATAGTTTGTTAATCTTAGCACTGCCTGTGCTTTGATTATATATATCGATAGAAGAGTAGTGCTAGCAACACTCTCTCTAACACTCACTTTTTCGTTGACTTAAATTATGATGTATCTCACACTTTGGAAGTATGTAACACTTAAAGTAGTGAGTCATACATTGGTTTCATGCAATAAGAGAATGAGGGTTGAAAAGAGAGTGTCCTTAGCATTCTTCATTGGTATTTTTTATTTTTTTGGCCTTTTGCACCCCATAGAAAACCGAAAATACCCCTTCTATTTAAAAAGAAAAAAGGTTTCAAAATCCTCCCTTTTTGAGTTGATAGCCCGCCCATTAACAACTGTTGTGCGTTTTACCATTACCAGAAGGGTTGCCTTAACCTCAAAGCAACAATCTGTTGTTCCGACTCTTCCCTCTTGTCAAAGATTAATTAATAAATTTATTTATTGCTGATTATAATTAGGTTATGTTATGTTATTTTTAACTCTTTTAACCATGCCATGGATTTCCAGAAGAAGAAGAAGAAAAGAGATTGGTTTCTTCTATTTGTCTCTGCCATCATTATTCTTAGCATCACAGGTACCACCTTATCTACCATTTAATAGTTGCAGTTATAATTCAATTTCATTTCATTAATGTAAACATAAATCGAATCACATTTTTTTTGGACCACTTGTGATTATTAAAATAATAGTTGAATTTTTATACTTTAACCAGACTCTTAAATTATTGCAGACACTACATGATCTTAAACCATGCGACTTTAATTGATAAGAAACTTGGACCCTTCACATTAGAGGCTCAATTCAATACTGAACAATTATTGTTTTCTCATCTTTATATTTCCTTTTTTTTCAAACATTTTGGAGTTAATTAATGACAGTAATCTAGGGAAGTTCCTTCAAAAAAAAAAAAGTAATCTAGGGAAGTTTTCCTAATCAGGTTCATCTTATATAATATTAAAATATATCAATTTGGAATTCTCTTTTGAATTTGCCGGCAACCTCAAAGAATAATATCTCGTGTTGTTGGATAGGACCGCAATGAGATGTTGAATTTCGAGAATAATATTTGAACCCAAAACCTATATTAGATGGAATCTCATGCAAGTGCATATATTTCAAAACTTTATTAGAGTCAATTCTCTGTCCAAATTGTATGTGATAATAGTTCTTGGAGTGAAGAGTATAGTTTGGAAAGCTTAAGATTAAATCCCTTGCAGTGACATCCAAAAACGGCATACTGATTTTGGAGATGAAAGATGAATCTTTCTTTTCTAACATGGATTGTTTTTAGTTTGTTGTTTGTAAAAGTTTTTGACTATGTTTGGATAAACAACTAATTAAGTGTTTATCACATGAGTGCTTAGGCAAAAGCTATTCCTATAACTAAATATAAAATAAAATAGAATTGTTTTCATATTTAATATAGTTTGTTTTCATAGAGTTATCATGAAAAGTTTATGAAAATAAGCTGAAAACAAGGGATGAAAATATAAATCATTTTCATAAGTTCTCTCAATTAGTCTCACAAATGCTTATACTAGTAGATGAACTCAAATAAGTTAATCCAAATAGACATTTGGTGTGATGTGATAATTATTTTAACAACTATTTTTCCTTGCATAAAATGTTTTAAGTACATTGGTTTCCCTAGCCTTGGGTTCTTATCTTTGACTATGGAGGCCATTTCATTAATTATAATTTCTGCTTATGCTCACACAATGTTTGCCCTACTCAGCTAAAAAATGCAGGGAGCTTGTTGGGAATACATCATCCAAAAGTGGGAAGTTTACATTCTTAAATTGCTTTGATATGGGCTCTGGAACTTTAGCATGTGGGGTCAAGGAAAGTGTGAAACTCTATGCTAACAATATTAGATCTTCTCATGTTGAAAAAGCAAGAGATGATGCAATCCTATCTGCTCTTGTTTATGCTGCTTCAAAGGGTATGTCATCAACTGATTCAGAAAAATATGCTCAGAAACAAGGCGCGAAAGCGATGAAATTGGCTACTCGTAAGGCCAACCGCATCATAGGTCCGATTATATATTTCGGATGGGACTTTTTTGAAGCTGTTTACCATGGTGGTACCTTTACAGAGGGATTTCTTAGGGGAACTGGTACTTTGTTTGGAACTTATAGTGGAGGCTTCATGGGGGAGCAAAGACTTGGAAGATTTGGTTATCTTGTTGGAAGTCAATTGGGAAGTTGGATTGGAGGTAGAATAGGACTCATGCTCTATGATGTTGTTAATGGAGTGCATTATATGATGCAATTTGTTTAACTACGCATTTGAACGTGATTGGCTTTGATTTTCATGTGTTCAATTTTACAATTAGTTGAAACACCTAAAACCATGGTTAATTAAATTTAGTCGATGACTAAAGAGTTATCGAATCTTAATATATCCGTGAGCCACTCATTGAAATATGTTAGGTAAATTCTTAGGTATTTTACGGAGTTTGTAGATAAAATATGTTTAATATTTGAATATATCTTAATATAAATTGATATTAAAATATAACATGATATTGAATGATTGAATGAATGATACATACCCACTTAAACTTGAGTATGTATCATTGTACTTACCAATAGGATAACTACAACTACATGCATGACTCGGCTACACATTAACCATTTAACTAGTATAGGGTCATTGCAACACAAATAAATAAAGATATATTATGGAAAATTGTAATTAATACAATTTTAATATTATAAAATAATAAAGAATTTACTAAACATAATATTTCAATGAGTGGTTCAAAAATATATTAAGATTGGTTAACTCTTTTAGTCATCAACTAAAATTAATTAATTACGGTTTTAGGTGTTTTAACTGCATGCAAAATTGAACACTTGAAAATCAAAGCTAATCACGTTCAAATGTGTAGTTGAACAAAACACAACATATAATACACTCCATTAACCACATCATATAGCATGAGAAAGTGTATTCTGATAATCAACATGTTTTTATACTATTTGCTTTTCTTCTAAACACTGGAAGTTGTTGATCTTCTACATAAAATTCAAAGTATCATGCATAGCAATATCATGTCTAATAGGTCCATTATCTAACACTAAAAATTTGTGAATCATTAATAAATGCATAAAACTTATCAGAATTTTCTAACACTAGACAATGTCAAAGACTTTGTAAATAATTGCGCACTAGTAGTAGTAGTATCCATTATCACCATTTCCTTCAATCAATGAACTCTTAGATATTGTATATAGTGTTAATTACTGACTTAATGCTAACTAATTATATGAAGTTGCGTAGCTTGTTGTCGTTACGAATCAATGGAAGGAGCATATAATTATAAACAATATTCAGACACTTGGGCCATAGTCGTTATATGTAGCTGTTGTATGACGATATGAGCATCATTGAGAGGATAAGTGGATTCCTTTGGCCACACGCAATCGTGTGGTTGCCACACATCCTATGCATAAAACAAATTATTAAGTATATTTGACTTCATATCTTTCATAAAAAAGAGTATATTTGACTTAATTCATATCCAACCAATGTGCTACCCATTATTTTATGCAATCCTTGTCTTACGTAAAGCAATAAAAAATGGAATGGGACCGAAAGCTTGGCGAATACACAATCAAACCGAAAAAATTAATACAATTAAAAACCTCTATATTTTTTGAATAATAAAAGAACCTCTCTCTCTATATATAACTAAACTTTGTTACAATTATATTTTTAAAAACTTCTATTGCATTTCTTAGATATAAAAAGTATTAAAATTTTGCTTAATTATCGTAGAAACTTAAATATTTTGTACAATAAATATATGTAACTTAAAGTTATTAAATTAACAAACTCAATTTTTTGATTGGTTTGTAAGCATATATATCTTTGGTTGAAACTTTTGATTTGATTTGATAACCATGCAAAAGTGTATTTGCACTATTGCCCCATCAGCGTCGAGTTATCGCATTTGATGCTGATACGGGTATCATCATGTAGTGAAAGTGGCCAATTTGGTAACCATATAAAACACATAATAATTCAGTGCTGAAAGCTGTAGCTTTTTGTTCATAATATGCTGTTTACCCCATACATGTAACCTTCCAATTTGAGTTACAAAGAGGTCCCAATTTCTGAGTAACATATATGTGGACGGTTGGGGTCTTGGGGAATTATTTAAAACTTTCTATTATTGAGCTGCGGATAATGTTTTAGTTGAAGGGGGGGACACATATATAATTGGAAATAACAAAAAAGAAAAATAATTATCACCCCCTTTTATTTTATTTGACAAATAATGTTTCCTTGTCCTTTTTTCAATAGAAAAATGTAAACAAAATTTATTTATTTCTTGCAAGGAAGTCAATAGTACAAGAGAAATCTACTACAGGCGTGCAAGGCATGGCGTGTTATGAATATTGCTTGCACGAAATAAAGGGAATCAAAATACATTTGCACCATTCACACTGATGATGGAATCCAAGTTATGATCAATTATATTATTTTATGCATGGTTTTCCTCCTTATTTATTTATTTACAAGATTCACATATATATTTTTCAAGTGCCGACAAATATAGCGCCTTTACAGCTTCTGTAAAGATCAAAGATATATTCTATAGTGATGTGAAGAAAAAATTGACCAAGAAAAGAAAAATAAAAGAATATCAATTTGTTAAATCAAGTGGTTAAATTTTCATAACTTCACCAAAGCTTTGAAAAAAGTGTACCCACTACGACGTGTTAAAAAATTTTTGGTATTATTTTGTCTTTTTTTTATGAATATTAAATTAAAGGGAGGTGTTTTATTGGAAAAAACTCAAATTCCACATAAAATATTAAAATAAGTATATTAGTTTGTTTGTTTTCACGTCCAATATCAAAATTAAATGTCCATCTATTCGAAGCTACAATTATTTGCTTTAGGAAATCACGATCAATTTAGCAATGAGACATGATAATGTAAAATGAAACACATGATGCGCAGGAGGAAGTAGTTCCTG
>Ga0099826_10002802_pt1 | contig 11467 bp, 7 predicted proteins | sample Mtrugardesep15_FD_76830 | JGI IMG/M metagenome (GOLD analysis project Ga0099826, IMG submission 76830) | Root nodule microbial communities of legume samples collected from California, USA - M. trunc garden sep15 | ecosystem: Host-associated > Plants > Roots > Nodule | place: USA: California...
CATGTTTGATGCACATATGATAACAAATATAATATCATATATATCACAATTAAATGACATAATTACCCTTGTAATTAATTCTAATTAAATGTAATTAAACTATTATTAATTACACAAAGTTATCCAAAAAATTGTCAATCGTCTTCTTCCGTATTTTAGGGGTGTCGTCATCTTCATTCTTAAAGTTTAATTAAAAAAAATTGTTGTCTTTGTTGAATATAATATGAAATTCCTAAACTGAAATTCGTAAACTCTGTTTCATCTCTTTTCAAATTTGACTTGAGTACAAAATAGACAATCAAGAAAAAAACAAACAAAAAATTAAGCAAATTGAGAAAAAAATGATTGTAGGTTGGAATTGGGGTTAGATCTGTATCAAATATAAGAGATGGCGATGAAGAGTTATGGAGGAACATGTAGAGGTTGATGGACGGAGAGCAAAGAGAGCATGAGTGATGAATCGAGAGAGGGCAAAATAAACATTTTAGTGCTAATCATGATAGGATAATTGTAACCCACAAAAAAGTAAGGATAAAAATAACAAAGAGTGAGTAGGATAGAATCAGAAATGAGTTTAAGTTATCTTTTGAATTAGGATATGATCTGTCCTCCTATCCTGTGCACCAAACGAGCTCTTAAAATCTAAACTATTGGTTAAAAAAACAAAAATGAGAATATTGTACACGAAAATGGTGAAGTTAACTTTTTTAACAAATGCTCTAGGAACAATTGTAGGGCACTTGTTACCTTCTAAAAATTTGTAGAAATTCTTATATGAAAAGACAAACAAATGTTCCAAAAATGATCTTATAATTAAAGAGAGAGGGATTCCTTATTTTTGGTCAAGAAAGCAACTCTGTCCTTGATTTAATCCCCACTCAAAGCCATCATCATCGTCGACATCACCTTGAATTATAGCCATTCACACTCATATCACTTTTTATTTTTAATTTCATACGCTAAAAATGGCTAATAAATTTGTTACATTAACAAAAGTAGCTAACAAAACTCCAACAATTTTTTTTTATAAATCTGTATCTATTGTATAAGTTAACTAATATTCACACAAAAAATGTCAAAACAAAAAAGTGACAGAATTCTTGCGGCCTGACTCTACAAGCAGGCCACTTCAATCAGTGGCATACTAACATAGAATGTACAAATCCTCAAAACATGTCAGAAGATTTTGCATCTAACATGAATTTACCTATGACCAAAATCCTACTTCTAAGTTCTAGCTAAGCACCATGCTTCAATTTTTTTTTTTTGCAATGCTATATTGGGAATCCATGGCCTTGAAATTGAAAACTCCTTTAGGAATGTTTCAACTTTTACCAATCAAAGCCACTAAGAAAATGCAAAATTCAAAGAGCTTTGAATTCGAGGGATTGTAAGTTTGGAAACCGATAATATAACGGTGATACTGTATGTCTGGAGTGAAGCTCAATCTACTTGTTTCACATTCTCCGCAATGTCACTGTGTTACCAAACATGCACAAAGTTGTCATGAGTGACAGAGTCTTAAAGCCTGGCAGGGAATCCGAAGTTGTTAAATGTCCTGATGGTTCCATCAAGACCAGCTGCAACAACTGATAGCCCCCATGATAAAACGGTGATACCGTACGTCTGAACTGAAACTTGATCTACCTGTTTCACATTCTCCGCGATGTCCCTGTGTTACCAAACATGCAAAGAGTTACCATGAGGACCGAGTCTTAAAGCATAGCAGGGAATCCAAAGCTGTGAAATGTCTTTATGGTTCCATCAAAACCAGCTGCAACAACCGGTAGTCCCCATGATAAGACGGTGATACCGTACGTCTGGAGTGAAGCTCGATCGACCTGTTTCAGATTCAACACAATGTCACTGTATTACCAAACATGCAGAGTTGCCATGAGTGACAGAGTCTTAAAGCCTAGCAGGAAATCCAAAGTTGTGAAATGTCTTGATCGTTCCATCAAGACCTGCTGTAACAACTGACAGTCCCCATGTTTCTGGTACACAATTGTCATAGCATAGATTCTTAAGACATAGCTCTTCATCATCAGATTCAACTTCTGAAAGAGGTGAATCCCAACTGGGAAGTTTCTCTTCGGGCCATGTCATAGAACCTCGGCATGAACCATCAATGGAGAACCAACTACCAAAAGAAAAACGTTCAGACTCTCTAACGCATTGTCGTTGAGTTTCAGAAGAATAGTTGGCAAAATCGCTGAGAGAGCAGCTTCTTTCTGCAGTCATGCCTGACCAAGGTACTGCAACAGTAACCCCCTTGGAGCGAAAGTACTCACAAGAACTCTCGGTTTTTCTCTGTTTGGAAAAATAACCTTCGGAGTCATTGAAGTTCCAAATATACACACGAGAATCCTCTCCGACTGAAATTATGTGTTTTCCACTTGATGTAAATGAACCAGACATCTGACTCCCTGACATTGAAAGGCCTGCAAATTGTAGTAGTATGATCAGACAACTTTGAATATTCCATTTAAAGCAAGTGTCAGCAATGTAGACAATTGAGTTAAAAACATTGTATCGGATAAGGAATGCACACATACAATACGCGCAGAATAGCTAAACAAACCTTTAAAGCTTGTAGTTAAAGTATGCATACTAGTATATGAGAAGACTAAAAGAATAGAATGCATGATTTTATTAATCTGAAGGATTCAAAATCACAAGGTCCATAACCGATAATTCCTACATTATTCTACCGAAGTAATTTAGCCCATGAACAACAATCTAGACTTCTAACCTATCCATGAAGAGAAATGGAAATAAAAAGATTCTCAATGGATATATATTACAGGTCAAGTTTTAAACCGAAAGCCAATATATTTTCTTAAACATTGTTGAAGTCTAAAAATAATACTATGTGACAGTGAAGGACAGCAGATCAAGCTGCAATATCATGCAATTTGTTTAAAAAATTTAATAAATTCAGCAATCATATAGCCACTATTTATCTTTTCATAATTTAAAATATACAGAAAAACAGATATCACCATAATTAAAAGAGAAGACCCTTAGAATGACGAGACATGCATAGCAAATAAAAAATAGAGTGTTTGGGGATTACACTACAATGGCAAGGTCAGAAATAACAAAACTAAGCTCTTAAAAAAGATCTTTATACAATGCCAATTAAACAATTGAAGTATCAAAACTTAGTGCTCTACCTTTATATGTCTGAACAAGTTCATGGCCTTCCAATATTCTAACTTTGGAATCTTGTGATGTGATCATAACTCTCCGATGGTTTTTGTGGGAAAACTGCAATGAAATTGGGTGTTCCATTGTTAATTAAGGAAGTAAAAAGCATAACTCTTTGTTTGCATTGAAGCTTTTTCAGAAGAAAAACCTGAATGCCAGTAATCTTGTTGCTAGATGATCTCTTTTTTTCATTGACACGAATCTTCGCCTCAAGCTGGAATTGTTTACCTAAAATCATAAAATTCAAATTAGAAATTACTTTCAACATGTCAATATTCCTTTTGCATTGTATTCATAACTATAGAAATGTCACATGAGTAACACATAAGTAAGTACCTGAAGCAACATAAAAGCGGCAAGTACCAGAAAGGGAACCAACTACAAACCCCTGCATAAATAAAAATCGTTAGGTTCAAAATCATACGAAGGAAAGTTACCAGAAATGCAATAGGTAAAAAAGGAACAAAATTCTGAAAAGATGCATTCAGTCAAGTATCCATAACATACCTTCCCATCTGGCTGGTAACTTATAGCACTTATGATATCTCGTACGTCTGCCCAGTCAACAACTCGCTCTTCATGTACTCCCCATATTCGGACTTTACCATCTATGCAGCCACTAATGAAATAATTTTCATCAACTGGGTTGAATTGAATGCATGTCACTGTTTCCAATTAAAATAGAGACACAGTTATTATTATACTTCTGGGATGAAGATGTTGTAATACTTCACATCACAGTAAATTATGAAAATGAAGTAAGCATATGCTGCAAATACATTAATAAGTAAAAGAAGGTGATCTTATACTTACCATAATCATTGTGATGGAAAACTTTTAAACATTGATTAGAACCAATTTTCCACATGCGAACTGTTTTATCCATAGATGAGGAAAGAAGCATCTGCAACAGGTAAACTAGTTCAGTTTTCATTTGAATATAAGTAGCAAAAAGAACAAATAGAGGTTATAGCATAATTGAGGGACAAAATTATTATGATTCAGCAAACTCACATCAGAATCAGACCAAGCCAAGTCCATCACATCACTAGAATGACCATATAGTTCTTGCAGCGGGGATTCCTCAATTTTGAGAATCTTCCTTGGAAGAACAGCTGGGGTTTTGCTCGAGCATTTCTTTGGAGAAAAAGACATGTCATGTTTCAATTTGCTAATGTCAGTGTCTTCTTTAGCAAAACAAATACTTGAAGCCTTCAAGGATGAAACACACCATATACGAACAACACCATCTTCACCTCCAGTTGCTAGATACTGACCATTAGGACTAAATTTCATAGTCCAAATTAGACCTTTGTGTGCTCTAATCTCTTGTCCAGTATACACAGCACTAAACTCATTCCAACTTTTCTTATTGTGCCTTACATTGATTTGAAGAGGTTTCCTCGTATCCACATTACCAGATTTTGATCTAACTTTCCCTCTGTTCAGAACTTTGTTCCACCACTTTTTCTTCTTCTTTTTACCACCATCAATAACATTAGATTCTTCTAGTGTCTCAGCTTGTCTCTGTCTCAGATCTTGACTGGAACATGATAGCTCTTCATCATCATCATCATCTTTGGGATCAACCAACTTCTCATAAACATGTTCAGCATCAGACAAAATACAACCATTTGATACTGTTCCACTACAATCCATGATCCTCTCCTCACAACACACTGTTTCATTTTGAGAAGAAGCATCAACCAAACCCATCTTTTGTAGAAACTTTTCTTTTCTTTCCTTCACACTAACAGGCTCATTAAGCCATAACTCATACTCAATGTCTTGTTTAGTCAAAAGAGAGTCTTCTTCTTTAGAAGGTGACAAACATTCCAATGAGTCAAAGAACACATCATTATCTCCTTCATCAGAGATCATCAACATATCTTGTAATAATCCTCCTCAAACAAAAAAGTCCCACATGAAAAAAAAATGCAACTAACTAGCTCACAAATGATTTCACTTTCTCTACTCCACACACACCTTAAATATCAATCAAAGCCCCCAAAATCAAGGGTCCGAGATTCTCTCGGTGAAATTCAATGTCAAAACAACAGGCAGAGAGAGACCAAGTTCGAGGAACCAAGAAACAGCTTCAGAAAAGAACCAATGACAAGAGGTTTTTGCATGTTGTGTGAAAACTCAATACTAGGATCCCAATACTTAAATAAGAAGAGTAAAAAATAATAAAAATATTATTAAAAAACTAATCCCGAAACCAAAACCCGATAACATAAAAAAATTAACCAACCTAAAAATTGAGAAAAAACAAAGGGTACCCGTCTTGTGAATGTGAAGCAAAATCACAAAAAATTCAAGTTGAACACCGACCCTCCAGTTATTAAGGACACCCTCAAAGTGCAGTGAACCAAAGGAAAAAGGGAGGGTGCAGCTGGCAGTACCCTGGTTCAAGACACAAGAGAAAATGGCGGAAAAAGAAAGAGAGATTATGTCGTGTCACCCTTTCAGAAAACAAAAACAAGCCTCGAGATTTGAGGATATTGGGATTGAAAAAACAACAACTGCAACCAAGAGATTAGAATTAGAAGAAGAACAACAACACACACGCACGCAGAGCGACAAAGAAACACGAGCGGCGCGACTCGAGAAACAAGAAGAAGCTAGGCTACTACTACAACTACTGCTACCACTACTTCTCTTGTCTGTCTCTGCAACAACCACCACTCTATACTACTAGAATAACAACAACACCTTCATGCTTTTCTTCTTCTTCTTCTTGTAATCCCCACCTATCGCTTTCTCTGTCATAACAAAAACCAAAACACACACATTATTATTGACACATAGAAAGAGAAACAGACAATTTCGGTGTCATTAATTTTTAATCCTAATCAGTGGCATATGTTTAACATTCATCACCATAGACATTAAATTAATTTTAAGACAAAATGGAAATAATTTATTTAAAATATTTTCCCCGTACGCGTCAAGCGTGATAATAGAGCGTGACGCGAATTAAAATGTGGCAATGATATAATTAAATATCTGAGAGCACACACAGGTAGATATAATTCCATGATTGATGATGATATTCTTCTTAGCTTAGTTTTTAAGAGGCATTAATTACTAAATAAAAATAAAATAAAAAGGAGTAGAGTAATTGGTGGGGGTAGTACCCTAGAAGTGATGGGCACAAGAACTAATAACTAGTACTGGAGCTATAAAAATGCCGTTTTAAAGAAAGCGATGAGTCGAAACATGAAAGGGTCTAAGAGTTATAGGTGTCCACTTTGAACCTTCGTAGGTCTCCTTATTACAGCAAAACATTACTACCACCACAACTGCATTGCATCTCACATTTTTAATTCCTCTCCTTGGGCTCTGTGTGGAACTCCTACCTTTTAATGCTTCCTCTACCTCTCTTACTCCTGACTCCTATCCTATGTCTTTCTTAGTACTCCTAATATAGACTTAGTTGGCATTTCATTTTTTTATTCCATCAACAAACTCACACACAACTGTTATATCTCAGGTTTAAGTCACATAAAAATGTTCAGTTTAACAATATTTAGATTTGTTAGTTGAGTTAGGTTTTACATACGAATAGGAAAATAAATTAATTTGCATATACAACCTTGGTGCGTCTAATGTACTAGCACTTTCTTTCTTTCTATGCCCCAAGCTAGGAGTTTTTTCTCTGAAAGGCTATGTAGATTATGACTCTTTTTAGTATAGGGGGTTACAGAAAAAAGAAACTTCTTTTAAATTGGGCTTGTCCTTTTGGGGGGAATTTTCAACTACAAGTCACAACTAGAAACTCACGTGACCCAGTTGATTCAAGTGCAACCCAACCAAGGCAGGTAAATAGGGGACCCGTGTAAATTACTCCATTCAATTTCAAATACTGGAAGAAAATATCCTCTTCTCACTTAATTGGAATTCAACATGGTAATATATATTTAAGAAAAGAAAAAAAAAACTCAATGGAAATAATAATTAAAGAAAAAAACTCAGTGGAAAAAATAATAAGTGATAAGATGGATCATAGTATAAATCATTATCAACATTTTAGCATGGATCGAACCTTCCAAAACTTGCCTCAGCCGTCCACACGTTCGATCACCCTTTTCTTTCCCCATTTACACCCGTTCATTTTTCCTTCATTTTCCAATTCATCCTATCTCACCACAATTATAGCTCTTGCTATTTTACTTTTGAAAATAAATAAATTATTTTCTAATCCATACATACACAATAAAATCTTTCCTATTCTTCCCTAAAAAAATATTTTCCATTCTGCATATATTTTTATATATGCAGAATATTCTTTTTAATTTTTTTTGAAGAAATATGCAGAGTATTCTTAACCACCGTAACAAATAAGTGTAAAATATTTTTATACCTGCAAATAAGTGTAGAATATCTTATTGCATATATTTTATATAACAATATTAAAAAGCGACATTGTATAGTGATTTGATTCCACGCTAAACAAATTTATATTATTAGTGTATATAAATTAAATCCAAAATAATAATGCTAGAAAATTCATATTCCTATTTTTTTTTTTAAAGATATTCTTATATATTTTGAAAATGTTATGTCTTGTTTATGATGCATGCTTAAAAAAATAAAACCCTTGTTTATGATGCAATAATATATCATGATAAACTATAAGATGTTAGCTTTTTGGCGAAAATTATTTGTCTTTTTTTTTGACAAAAATTATTGTGTATCTTGTATTTATGTATACAAAACGGGACCACATAATGTTTTTTGATAGTGTATCAAAATAATCCTATTGGACAAGGTTAACTAAATTGATTGATTTGTTTGAGAGAAATATCCGTGGCTGGTGTGTTCCTCAACAATTAGTGTGGAGCCACTAGCACTGCAGTGTACTTTGAGAAGCCCCTTTCAATTCTAAAACAATATTGGCTTCATTGTGATCTGCTTATGCATCCCTAACCACAGAAGAATGCAATAGCTGTATATAATATAATGAATATGTTTCAGAATCTTACACTCGTGTTTGGTTAAATGCCAAGTTGTGATGTGTATAATATCATGTGCCCCCAATAATTAAAATGAATAACAAAAAATATCATGGAAAATTGTTGTTGGAAGTTTAACATAGATCTTTTATATGTCAGCTAGACAAATTGACAATCATACAGAATGTATTAGCTAGCTAATCATTCACATGTTCAACCGGCCTCTCTAAGTATGTATATTGTTTTTTTGAGAGAAGTATGTATATTGTTAATTACTAGTTATTGGTAGTAGTATTAAAGAAGACAATCACTCATTGAGGATAATCTTCAATCAAACATAGTATTTTTTTTTACCTTTCTCTTCAATTCCAAAATTAGAATAAAGCAAATCTCAAATGCTCATACCCTCTAAGGATACTCGACCATGTATTCTCTCCGTCCTAAATTATTAGTAATATTTTCGGTCATTTCAATATAGTTAATTTTGAAAAGGAATAAAAAAAATTACGAGTTAATTTACAAAATCGTCATTTGTTAATGACATAGGAAATATGAATTAAAAAAATTAAAAGAATAGAGAATGATAAATAGCAAGGGGTAAGAGAAAAATATGAATATATATGGTTTACTTGTAAAGTGATTTATGTTTTGGGACAAAAAAATTTCAAATATTTTAATGACATGTGTTAGTAGTTAATTTAGTTAATTGTCAGATTAATATTTATACATTTTCTCCAAAAAATTTAATCCTTAGCTCAAACCAAATAAACTACCCAACCCGCTTTGATAAGTAACTTGTAACTTGGAAAGGATGGAGTAATATGTAATCATATCCTATTATTGTGAATCTCAATCATTGAATGAATGAAAATATGACGATTTTGATTGTGGGTTTGCAATTTGAATATGATAGATAAACCCTTTATTAAATTTTAAAATTCAATATTAATGACTAAAATATGGATCTTCAGATCTTCATTCAAATTTTCAAGATTCGCAACTTTTAGAACAAAATTCATTTCCAAACTTGAAAAACAGGTTATTACTACTATGAGAATTGTCACATACATGTATCATACTTTTGTTCTGACTTGACAATGTGAAAAAGCCTATAAACACTAATTGACCAAAGTCAATGACGCATTTGCGTATTTAAAAACACAACAATTTAATAAAAATAACAGAATGAGGATTGAATAATTCCACCTGTCATATATAACAGTGTGATGGCACATTTTAATCGCAGGTTAGTACTATATCATATGTGAATTATTTGGTGTTTGGTATGACAATCACTCCTTTTGATTTTTCTACTATCTTAGGTCGCATTCTGCTTGACAATAATTCAATTTGTTTGCATCACAAAGTTAGAAACTAAAGGAAAATATGACAAAGGAAACATGGTATATCATGTGATCCTGCTCTAGAAAATAGTGGATTGCACTATTATAAAGATTTTATTTTCCATATTTGCTTTAATCCGAGAAAAACAAACAAAGAATCAACACAGTAACGGGAGACAAGCACAGAAAGTGCATGTGAAAGTTTTCCAAGAACTACAGAAGTTTACATATACAAATGAAAATTGGAATTCACAAAATAGAGAAACATTGAGAAAATAATAAAGCATAACAGAAAGTATTGAAGCTAACCTCAAATAAGACTTATAGACCCAAGGCTTCAATCCCTTTGCGAATTGCAAACGGAAAACACGTACCAATGCAGTGTTGGAATTGATCTACTAAGTTCTAATTTTAATATATAGTTGTGTACTGTTGTCTTTTGGTCAGCATGTGTATGTAAAGAGAGAGGGAGAAAACATATATAGGAATAATTTCATACGGAAAGGTTTCTTTCACAAAAAAGTGAAAATAGTACACTTGGGTTGTAGAATCAAACAATAAAAAATAAGTGACAACTATGTTGTCCATCGACAAAAAGTGAGTATTTTTTTTTTTAACAATAAAATGGAATATTTTAGCAATAATAAACATTCATCCTAATACGAGATATACTTGAGAGAAACATCAATGTCTTACAAATGATAATCAAGGGAACCAAAAAGATAAAAATAGAAAGAGAATTGTTAAAAAATGAACAATAAGAGAAAATGCTAAGCCACCAACAATAATAACCAAAAGTTAAATTAATGTATTTCGCCTTCTATTAGCATTTGACTTTATCCGATAAATGATGAATATAATCTTCTTTTTTGATAAATATTCTAGTATTCCGCTCTTTCCATATTACTCAAACACATGAAAACCAAATTTTAGACATAATCGATGGCCGAGCTTTTGAATCGCCTCTTAAATAGCCAAATTGAATAAAATGGTTTGAAGTAACTAATCCAATGACAAACAAGTTATTAAATGATGTTGAAGAAGTTACAATCCAAAAACAAGTAATTAGTTGATTTTGTAGCATCACATCCACTCGTTCAAAGTTGAGATTCTTGATCACTAATGTCTCGCCTAAATAAGTTATCATTGGTAGGAAACCGATTTCTAAGAAGACGTCAAATAAACATAGATACCTTCAAAGAAATGTCCTGATGTCAAAGTAAATATGAAGCAGGTGAATGAAAATGAGGAACAAAATTAACTAGCATCTAATACGTTCCGCTGACTGAATAATCAACAACCGGATCTAATTGACATTGCCAAAGGTCAACACCGCCAACCTGTAAAGTAACATTGTTAAGTAAAGTCTTACACTCTCCTACCAACTCATCCTTCCATGCAAACAACAGTTGTCGTCATTTCCATTTCTCTTCTCCTTCTTCGCAACCCAAAGCAAACATATTTGCCACTAATGTCCACTGGCACTGGCACTCAGACAACTCGAACAACCTCTTAAACCACTATTTGAGAGAAATACCCCCTAACAAGGATCTAACCAAATGTTTGTATCAACCCCATCACTCACCATCCTCCCTAAATTATCTTTAAACCAACTCCTCTCCCCAAACCCTACGTTATTACGGATCCTCATCAACTCCTTCCATCATACAAACTAATCTTTAGCACCCTCCTTCAAGCGTCCCTCCTCCTCGCCATATTTCGTCATCAACACTTTATACCACAACCCCCCTTTGTCCACGAGCATCATCTTACACCATTTCCTTAAAAGAGTGATATTAAGCTTCTTCATCCCCAAACCTCCAAAATCTTTACTCAAACAAATAGTATCTCAATCATTCAAGAAATTTTCCTACTATCTCCCCCCCCCCCCCCCCCCACAAAAAAAAAAAAAAAAAAAAAAAAAAAAAAAAAAAAAAAAAAAAAAAAAAAAAAAAA
>Ga0099826_10002803_pt1 | contig 11466 bp, 5 predicted proteins | sample Mtrugardesep15_FD_76830 | JGI IMG/M metagenome (GOLD analysis project Ga0099826, IMG submission 76830) | Root nodule microbial communities of legume samples collected from California, USA - M. trunc garden sep15 | ecosystem: Host-associated > Plants > Roots > Nodule | place: USA: California...
ATCTTTGTCTAAATTCACTCGTTCGAATATCAAAACTCCACTTTCGTTTTATGAATTGATATTTGAGATGATGGATTAACAGTTATCAAACCCTCCACTTTCGTTTCCACAGTTTGATAATGGTTAATTCATGTTAAGACGGTGAATTTAGATTAGAGATTAGGGTTACATAAGACTAGGGTTTAAAGCTTGGCTTGATTAGGATTATGTCATTTAGACTTATCCAAGAATCCCAAGACAAGAAGAATTCTACTCACTTATGTTCATCGTAGACATGGAGAAGAAGAGGGAATGCATAAAAGTAAATAACAGGAAAGTAAAGGAAAAGAAAAGAACTTTTATTAGAAACACAATTGTCACTTATTGAATTCCAAGAAAAGATGATTATTTGTGGTGGAAGACTACTCTATTTATAGCTTACAATTGACTTAAAATCTAAGCAATTATAATGCTAGAGTGCTCCACAAGAAACTGCGGGCCTAAACTAAAAACAGAGTAGCTTGCATGAGAAGAAAAAGCAGCAAAAGAGGTCCTAAGAGGTGGCACGGCTGTGCCACATTTGGCACGGGCCGTGCCAAGCTTCTGACTTGGGAGCTGTATATTTTTGTGTTGAATCTTGAATTTTTCCAACCCGAATCAGCTCCTAATCCTCTTTCTTTTGCTTCAAGACTGCTCCATCCAATATTCGTTCTTGAAATATAATTTATTGAATCTTAAAGTAAATAGCTCAAAAAAGGAAATAACAATAATATAAAATAAACGTAAATCTAAATAAAACAAGATTAAATATTATATAAAATAAACTAATTATTAACTCATCAAACTCCCCCACACTTGGATCTTTGCTTGTCCTCAAGCAAAAGGCATAGACATTGTAGCATAAAACAAGGCTATATATATGACAATTTAAATGAAGCTCATGTCTCCTCAAAAAGGTTTTTATTTGTAATGTACACTAATCACAATGTGAAGCAATTTTTGTATTCTTTATTCAACCCAACAATCAAGTTTTAAGTGAGTGTGTGTGTAGTTCTTCTTTTTAAACTAAGTCCATAATCTGGTAGATTTCAGAGTCTGGAGCAATGTTCAGAGTCTAATGCAGCGGATATAAAAGATAAGAGAGAGAATAGAAAGACACAAAGCAATTATACTTGTTTCTTCCATAATCCAGAAGTAGTCCAGACTCCCTTGCACTTCTAAGGAGATTTTAACTATAGTCTAATATGATTACAGTTGTTCAAGAACACAAGCAAGAGACTTCAAATACTCAAGCATACAAGCAAGAGATTTCATATGCTCAATCACAAAAGAAAGAGACTTCTAAACAAACAAATTACAAAGAAATAAATTTGAGTTGAACACTTGATATACAATCAGTGGCGTTCACAATACAAAACAAGTCAGACTCTAAGACTCTAGAATTTATAAAATATGAAAGTTAATAAGAAATTCTAAGTGTTTGATGCACAACAGTTTTAGTTGAGTTTTGGCACAATGTAAAATGTTGTAGAGTCTCTCAATGTCTTCAAGTTTTCATTCTTTTATATAAAGGTATGATAGAGACGTTGTACAGGTGCCAGTGCATCAAAGAGTCGTTGTGGAGGTTTGATCAATCAACATTGATTTGTTGCTTGATATGGTTAATGTTCTAGGAGGGAATAATTTGAAAACAATTCCTTGTATGGAGAATTAACCACTACAGACACAATTGTAGCTTGTACTTTCCGCATGAAATTTTGGAGTAGTGGTTGTACAATTGTACTTTTTGTTCTTCATTGTCCTTTCTCTATGGATAAGAATCTAATGCCTTCTAATTCTTCATAATATCCATTGCTTCATTCTTTTATTCCTTCTGCACATTTTTGTCTTCAAATATAACTAACTTCAGATTCTTCACTTCAGACTCTAATGAACTTTAGACTCTAACTTGCAACTAAACTTCTCTTGAAAATTCTTTTGCTCTCATTTGTTCTATCAGAACCAGTACTATACTTTAAGACATATAAATTTTACTCAATGGTTCTGCACATTTGAACAAATATTAGCTTATGAATTGAATTTTTAATACCTTGTTATCATCAAAACTTAAGAGGCATTGTTAAACTTATTATGTTCCTACATATCTGATTATCAATTTATTTGTCTGTTAGATGAAGGTTTTCCGCTTTGTTGGTGTGTAAACGTGCCTAAAAAAACCTGGAAGTCATGCTTTAAATATTCAATCTATTTACCCTTATATGATTCAGAACATTATTCACTTGTGAAGTTTGCAAGGTCATAAAATCACTCACACGTAACAAGGTAAGATAATGATGGAGACGAATGTACATCTCCTCTTTTGTTCTCAAGGGCAAGTCCTTTACCGTAATCACAAGTGTGTTAGAAAGGAATTTCCTCAGAAAACAAAAGAGAGCGCTTATATCAGCCTTAATCATTTTCTTACCTTGGTATGGTGCATGCAAGATATTCTTATTACCTTTCAACGCTATACATAAAATTTGTTCATGAATCATATAAAGATCACAAATATTTAAGGGTAATTGGCTTAACTATTTGTTGCATTTACTTCAAGAAATTTCATGATCAAGATTACGCCGACAGCAGGAAAACTTTACTCGTGCACACAAATAAAGAGTCAAATCAAATATGGTTGAGAGGCTCGAAATAAACAGTCACAATTCAAAGATTGAGTTAAGACTAAGAGCTACTTAACTTCGGGATCGGTTTGTTTAACCGGTAATACTAAAAGGGTGGAAGGGAGTTGAGACTATTGCAAAGGAAAGTTCAAATGTATGTACTTATTGGATAGAAAACATTTGTTTTCTTGTGGGTTTTAAAGACAATATTTTAGTTGTGATGAATTTTGATTAAAAAAAATATAGGCTTAATTATAGTTTTAACCCCCTATGTTTCACAATATCGCGCTGAATGTGACACCCTAATTTTCCATATTAGCATTGTTCTTAATATTGGTTTATTATGTAGTATTAATTAATTATTCGTATTTATTAGGAGGATAGGTAATGAGGAAGTGGAAAGGTTGGTTAGCCGGTTAAAGAATGGGAGAACAATAATGTTTAGGAAGAATAAACAGCAAGACTGTATGGTTACAGAAAGAATAAACAACCAGACTAGCGGTGCAGATAGCTAACCTGTCCAATAGTACATGAGAAAAACTAGGCCCAAGTAGTGACTATATAAAAAGGAGAACATGGGAGGACTAGGGTTAGAGGAAACATTTGTTGAATAAGAGGAACCGGAGAAAAAGAAGAGAGGGGAGAGGCCAAACCCTATCTAAGGAGTAGTGAAACAAAAGTTGCGTTTATGGGGAATTCGAGGTAGGGGGAGGTATTAATAAGGGTTATACTCATGTGGGTAGTGAGTGATTTCTAATTCCTGATGTTTTAATAATTACTATGATGAATCTTTGATTATCTCTATCCTTTTTGTGTTGTTATAACCGTAGGGATATGCTTGGTTCTAATTATGTGAAAATAATGTTGTTATATCTGTGATTGTTGGTGTTGTTAATATAAAATCAATGTGTTGATATGAATAAACTCATGATGAAAGAAGGATGAAGAATTGACATAGAATTGATGTTGTTGTAGGAAAATTAGAATTAGAGAAAACAAATCTAGGATGAATGAATTGGGAATTAAACTTTGGAAAGAGTGGATAATTGGATAGGTTAAAGGAGGATTAGTGTATGAATGATAAAGTATTCATAGGATGTTGATTGGGGTCAAAATTGATGAGTTTTAGCTCAAAAACAGAGTTGGGGAAGGTTCCCCAAAAACAAATCGCAACGAAACTACGATTTTGCTGTCATTGGGCAAAACACACAGTCTGCGGCCCATGCGTTTCTTGCTGTCCGGGAGTTGCAATTTTATGTTTTCGAGGATGCATGACCTTGCTCCCAAAGCTTAGGAAACCTAATTTTTCTTTCCCAAATGAATTCCTAAAGGGAAGGTAATGGTCCTAAGCTATTATACAAAGACGTAGGAGTGTGTTTAGGCATAATTAAAGATGATTATCTCAAATTACTAGTGAGACTATGTTAGAACCGAAGAAAGGTGAATGGGTGAAGTAAAGGGGATTGATTAGGACTACTTCATAAATGAACAAAGGGGATAAATAAAGAACCGTAGGATAAAGGATGAGTCTAATATTATAGGTTGAAATAAAGAGTGTCAACTTGAGTAAGACGAGTGTACAATGTTAGGGGCTATTAGTAATTGACAATAATAACAATGAATTAATGTATGAAGATAGGGTGGGCTAAATAAATGGATATGGTGAGAGATAATAGACGTGGTGAGGATGCATGTTGAGATGTTTAGGATTAATAAGATGAGATTATAACGGTGTAAATAGTGTAGTCGAATTTATGGAATTGAAGACGATGAGAGGAATGTTAAGACAAATTGTAAACGAAGATAGGAAGTTGTGTAATAAGTAAATGAGAATTGCTAGGGCTAATAGAGTAGTGAATTAAAAAGTGAATCGATTAGAAGAGAGTAAGATGAATGCGAACGAAGAAAAGGTATAAGTGAAGCAAAGGGGGGTGTTTAAGTATAAGTAATATACAGACGCTGAAGATGATAAAAGAACCATAGAAGGAAGTCTAAAGATATAAGATGATGATTAAAAGAACTATAGATTTTATTGACGTAAGATGGGGAGTAAATGATGAAATATTAATTGTTATATAACGATGATGAATGACGGATTAAATGATGTTCGTAAAAGACAAATAAAGACGAAAGACGTACTTAAGACGAGTATAGACGAAATACGTACTTGTTCTATAATGACAAGTAAAATGAAGAATTAATTTATGTTGTAAAGATGATATGTTAAATGATGTGCTGATAATGTACTTGTTGTATGGTAATTAGAGAGTCTGCATGCATCATATCATTTTCGCCCGTTTTTGGTGTTTTCTTTCATGTAAGATGTTTTGAAACTTGGGAATAGAATTCCTCCCTCTGTAACGTTTTCTGAGGCCTCTTGAATCTTAAATCTTCGTCTTCCCAAGGACCACATAAATCTTCGGATGTCTTGCATTGCCGATTTGCATGATTTCTTCGTGAATTGCATCAAGAACACCCTAAAATTGTTATATTTCGGGAAAACTCTGATTACAGACTCAAATATAGAAAACATTACAAATGTCCCAAAATCATAGGCAATTACTCAAATACTCCTCTGTTTTGCTGGTAAAACATACTGAAAAAGACTAAAAAACATACTAAGAATAACGTAAGATCACTTGTCATCAGGTTATCCAATCAAAAGACCACTTGCTTTTTTCCATTCTAACACAGGCACATGCATTGTTTTCTCTATTTAATATTCACAACTCCTTTAATTAATAGACCATCTAAGTGCAAACCAATTTCTTTCATTTTATCCAATGATGCATCACACGAGGACATATTTTTTCTAAATCCCTTTAGCCTTCAAAGCATGCAACGCCTTCCTTTATCTTATTAATTCATGTGGCCATTGATCAATAGTAATAATAGGTGATGATACACTACTTGACTCAATAAATCAAAAACTACAATTATTCAAAATAATTCTAAATTAAATATCAAACTAATAAAAATTGAATAAAAACTTAATTGAAATAACTAACTAGTGTATAGTCCTAAGGTTAGTGTAATTGATATCACTCGTATCTCTCACATTTAATAATAGAGTTTTATCATTTTCTAGTAGTTTCTTCTTTAAAGTGTGAGTGTGTGGAGAACATTATGATCTCAGTACATAATGTTTTAAAATATCCAGAACATTATAATATTTCTCTCGATTAGGTATGTGCATGTTCTATTAGTTACTTTACTGGTTTATGTTATTTAATTTGTTCCTGCTTATTAGGAATCACACATTATGACTTAGCCGGTGTTTGGTACATCAGCTGTGTGAATGCAGCCGTGCATATAGTGTGAAGCTCAAATATGTAGCTTATTAAAATTGCGGTGAAATCGACATCGAAACGCGAGATTAGTAATTTTGACGCGTAACTAAACATTCTATTAGTTGTAAATGATATTGCAATGGAAAATGAATGCTTATACACTATTTCATAATTTATTTATTTTTACAAAGTGTATGATTGGATTTTGAAACTTATTGCCCGAAAATGATTAATAAAAATAGTGTTTAATTCAGGTCGACATTTTGTAAAACACTTTCCAAAGAAAATTATTTTTACTCTTATTTTATATTAAAGGCGACTATGAATTATTTTAGTGAAAGCCTGTTTTAAAATAAATAAAAAAATACATATTAACTATTTGAAAATTGTACTAAAATTTGTTGAATTTATTATTTATTTAACTTAATCCCTAAAAAAATAATATTTAACTTAAGTATTTCATAGTATTCTACAATTATCTAAAGTAACTGTAAGTATATTATTATGAAATGAAGACAAAGAAGATAATTCAAATAATATTGTTTATTGCGCTATGTTTATTTTGATTACCAACATTAAAGAGCGTAAAATCTGTGAAATTATTAAAAAAATATAAATACAAAACAAATTAAATTATTGAATGCCGAATCATTAGGTAAATTACATGTCATGTAACATTTTATCATTTGAATCAAAACAACCACATCTGTCATTCCTACATTTCGGTTGCCGAGGAAGCACATGGTTTCTTTATACAAATTAAATAGTTGTTATAAGAGTTAGTAAAATGTATTTAACTACATTGAGGTGTTATGTTTGTCTCTAGGACAAAATTAAACAGAAGGTCACATAAAAAAATTATGTTTATATGAAATAATTTGTATTTTACCCTTTCGAAATAAAAAAAGGAAAATTACAAAAAATAAAATAAAATTTGAGAACATGTGACACACTTTTTCGAGGAAGAGTTTAAATATAGAATCTAATAAAAAATACAAGAAAAAAAAATTCAATTTTAAACATTCAAAAACATATAAGTTATCACATGATAAATATGTGAAATTAACATAATTAAAAAGAGGAATGTTTCATTAAAAGATCGATAAAACTTACTATTGTTTTATCGTAGTGTGCGAAATTGACCCTAAAGTAATTTATATGCTAGCCAATCCATACATCGACTACCTCATAATAACGTAAATAAAATATTTTTAGAGTGTGAAAATGAAATTTAGATAACTCGGTAGCTTAAAATTCCATCTCCTCTTCAAGTATTTCCATCTTTTCTTCTACCTAAGTATCCACATGGAAACATATGAAGTGAGAAATCATATTCAAGAAAGTAACACCGGTAGAGTAAAGACATTACTAATACATAATATAAACCATACACAACATATAAACATCAATCATCAACATCATGCAAAAGAATGAAAGATCCACCCTAATCATTGATGACTAAATTCGGCAAGTGCATTGAACTGTTTTCAAGTAATAAAGTAGTAAGTAAAATCGTCTCTACGAAAATTGTCGTTTCAATAGGCAGCTACCTAAACTTATTAAAAGAGTAAATTAAAGATATAAAATAGGAGGTTTGCAAATTTGATTTGATTGCGCAAAACAGTTGAGTTGATTGTGGAAAATTAAAGGTTTTGATTGCAGATTTTAGCGATAATTATGATTCAATAAATCCTCTATATTTCTTTGTTGGATTAATTCTCATCGATTAGAAGTTATGAGATAAGGGTTTTCTTAAAGTGGTTAGTTCTATGGGATTTAACGCCCGTCTAGATGTCCAGTTGTTCCTCTTATCACCCTGAGATCATATGTGTGCTACGTGATGCAAGGTCGTCATGTTGCTCCATATATATTTAATCACATAATAAGCATATTAAATTAACATAAGCAAAAAGATAAATGCTTTATTAAAAGATCGAGAAAACTTACTATTGTTTTATCATAGAGTACGAAATCGAATCTAAAGTAACTTAAACGTTAGCTTATCCATATATCGACTACCACATACTAATGTAAATAAAATACATATGGAGTGTGAAAATGAAATGTAGATAACTCGGTAGCTTAAGATTCCATATCCTTTTCAAATGTTTTCATATTTTCATCTATCTGCACAACAATGAGTAAATATCCACATGGAAACATATGAAGTGAGTAATCATATCCAAGAAATTTACACCAGTAGGGTAAAGAATATTAATTAGACATAATATTAGGCATGTCAATGGGGTGGGGTGGGGACGGGTTCTACATTCTCCGTCCCCATATCTGATTCTCATATACTTACCCGTTATCCTACTCATACCCAATGGGGATGAGAAATTGAACCTCATCCCCGTCCCTGACGGGTTCGGGTATCCCCGCTCCATCCCCGTCCAAGCATTGAATAATTTTTTTCAATAAAAAATAGAAGTTTTTTTGCTACCCCTAGAGAAATATTTTAATGCATTATCCATCAATATGCTCACTTTAACATTTTTTTAGACTGATTGATTTAGTTGCTCCTTTAGATATCAATGAGAGTTTTTAGAACACGACAATTATCAAACAAAATAACATGACATACCAACATAAAGTAATTTTTTGCATTTGGGACGGGTTTGAGTACGGGTTCGGGGTGGGTACATATATACCAGTTACCCGTCCCATACCCGTGTTTTGAAATCGGAAAAAATTCATACTCATACCTAAACTCATTCAAAACGTGGAAAACCCGTCAAATTGGGTTTGGTTCGGGCGGGTAACCACGGGTATGAGTTTTGTTGTCATGCCTACATAATATAAACAATACAAAACAAATAAACATTAAGCATTAGCATCATGCAAAAGAATGAAAGTTGCACCTTAATCATTGATGACTATATTCGGCAAGTGGACAAAACTGTTTTCAAGTAATAAAGTAGTAAGTAAATTTGTCTTTACTAGAATTGTCATTTCAACAAGTCAACTAGCTAAACTTATTAAAACAATAAACAAAAGCAATAAAATGGGGGAGTTTGTAACTTTGATTTTATTGCGTAAAGCGGATGAGTTGATTACAGAAAATTAAAGGTTTTGATTGCAGATTTTAGCGGCGATTAGGATTCATTGAATCCCCTCAATTTTCTTGTTTGATTAATTATCAGTTATGAGATAATAGTTTTATTTAAGTTGTTAGTTCAGTGGGATCTAGCGTCCCTTTAGATGTCAAGTTGCTCCTTTGACACCCTAAGATCATATGTGCGATACGGGATACCTGGTCGTCATGCCCATAGAGATTGGTATGTTGTTGGATAGTTAATTAAGGTTGAGACTTACTCTTAGAGGTAATTGAAACATAAATGAAGCTGGTAACTTCAACATTTTGCATCTACTACAACGCTTGGTTTTTTTTTAAGGTAAATAAACTGTTTTCGTTGGGTGATATAAAGACAACGGTGTTTTTTTTTTTTTGACAAAAAAAATGATATTCATTCATTCAAATTGATAGAAAACATCAATACAATGCAAATTCGCTAAAAACAAAAAGGATGAATATGTGAACAGGCTCACATCATCCATGTTCATAGCATAAAACGGCAAAGTACAAATGCCTAAACATATGACTATATTTAAATCTCTGGAATAACTATGTCTCCAGATCTGCAACGTGGATGACGCCAAAGTCATTGATTGAATCTGCACTGGATCGAAGCTGATCTGAGAATCTGAACCGATCAAATACCTGAGAAAAACAAAAAAGACAAACAACGTCGTACAAAGACGACGAACAAACCAACATCGCACGAAGACGACAAAATCACAAAATAAAAAATGAAATAGATGTGAAAATCCCTTATTTTAATAAAAGGGAAAGAGAAAAACGAGTTAGAGGGGTGATTTTGGGTCAAAAATTGACCATAAACCACCCCTCTTTGATGGATGAAGGAGAGTAAACTAGGTTTTGGTAACGGCTTACAATAGTGTTTTTTATTTTGTTGCATTTAAAGGTCAATTTTATTTTTATTTTTTGCATTTAAATGTGAATTTTATGAACCGTTTTCGTTGAAATGATTTGGCAACTTATATAAATCATGACATCATACTTGTATAAATTTTAATTTATTTTTTAAAAATATGTTGTCTTAGTTTTTTTATATTTTATTATTGATTCTTTCAAAAAAAAAATATTAATGACAAATTATTAATTTTTAACATAAGCGCTGCCCCCTTTATTTTACTTTGTTTGAATGATTGTGTTTGACTTTGCTTGATTGGATATAGTTGATTTTTGTTTATAGGACTGCAATTTAAGATTTATGCCACAATTTTTGTTTTTAGGACTTGAATTTCTTTCAAAGTTTGGTTCATACATTAAGCATTTTAATTTATCTTAGGGCTAAATAAGTAAATGGTCCCCTTAAATATACCAGCATTTGATTTTAGTTCTCCTAAAATATTCTTTAGGTTTTTGGTCCCTTAAAAGTTAGAATTTTTAACAAAACATGAATTAAATATGGATTTTTATGTTTTTGGTGTTAAAAAGTTCAGATTAAATTCATCTTTTGTTAAACAAAATCAATTTTTTTTTAACATATTGTCATAACTTTCTACACATTTCTCGAAAATTTCATTAAAAAATATGAAGGTTAGACATGAGTTGACTAAAAAGTATGAACTAATTTAATATATCGAAAATTTTGGGGACCAAAAACCTAAAGAATATTTTAGAGCGACTAAAGTCAAATATCGGTATATTTAGGGGGACCATTTACTTATTTAACCCTTTATCTTATATATCTCGATAAAATTGATATAGAGAATCTTAAGAAGGACTATGAAGGTTATTCTCTTAGAATGTTACTAATTTATGATAGCCTTAATTTCTAGTCCCTTTTTCAACTTCCCCTCGTTAAATCGCATCTCCGCCGTAGTCTTTTAAATCTGTCACATTTTCTGAGCTACAACTTATTTTTCCTCTTTGGCTTATTGTGCTTATACAATAGACTCATTATAAGGTACAAAGCTTCAACTTTTTCCAAGGTTTTGGCATGAAGAAGGATTCATATGATTTAGATACTTTGGCTCCATGCTAGATCTTATGATTAAAGATTAATTCGTGAAGTTGATTCCACTTGGTTTGATTTACATGGTTCATCTTCATGTCCTAGGGTTTGGAATTTCTGTTGTTACTAAAGATTTAGCATAAAAGATAAGTTTTTTTTTTTTTTGAGGAAAGCATAAAAGATAAGTTCACAACAAGAGATAAAAATGACCTTTAAGAGGATATTTCATAAACCTCTTTACTCATCAAAATTGAGGCTCTTTTCTCACTTTTATTTGTGTTGTTTTTTCTTGACAACTACTCACTAATCTTGGATTACTATGGATTGTTACAAATTACCTTTTTTTTCTCTTTAAAAATTTGAGTTCTTTTGTTGTCGGCAAAGGTGTTAAAAACATATTTGGAATGAATTTTAATGTGGAATGAGTCTTGTAATTCCAATATTTGAGGGTATATATGGTATTAATGTATTAGCACTTTATGTTGATAGTTTAGTATA
>Ga0099826_10002804_pt1 | contig 11464 bp, 6 predicted proteins | sample Mtrugardesep15_FD_76830 | JGI IMG/M metagenome (GOLD analysis project Ga0099826, IMG submission 76830) | Root nodule microbial communities of legume samples collected from California, USA - M. trunc garden sep15 | ecosystem: Host-associated > Plants > Roots > Nodule | place: USA: California...
GAAATATTAAATTTTTAATTTCAATATTTCAACAAAGAGATTGAAATAAATGTAGAGATCATTTTCTATGCATCGATTGTCTAAACTTTTTTTTCTTCAGATGTATCCAATCATGTTGCCTTTTATTTTAGGTGAGTTCTTAAAATATCTCTGCCAATATATATTTTGTATTATGTATACATATATTGTGTGATTTGGTTGAATGTACGTACGTGTGAAAATGTAGTATGTATACAAATTAAAACGTGTATTATGATGTAAAAGTTATACTAACGAAAGCAATAGTTTAACAAAATTATTTTATTTGTTTTTAAAAACTAAGTGTCTACTTATTTCGAAATAGATCAACTTTAATTCTTTTCAAAACATATTACCTCAACTTGAATGGTTGTGGATTTGCATGGACCTTGAAACGACAAAGGTTGCAACAAGAATGTTTTGCCTTCAGGTATTATAAGTGTCGGTGTGCCCTGAGTTGTACCACATACATCGTTCCATGCTTTCATAAAAGCCTTTGTAAGGTGCAAAATAATTTAAATTGGTGTTAGATTTGAGAAATGTATTGATATAAAAAACTGCACTATACATAAAATAAATACAATGTATAACCATCATAATATCATGAAAAATAAAATAATAAGTAAGAATAATATATACATCTGAATCATCAGTATTGCCATCCCCGATGGCACCATATGTAAGAACATTAAAGTTAGAACCATCGTCAGGTGTTATTCTACCACCCAAGCAATGTGAAGCAATGACAAACGTTAAAAGGGTAAATAGACTCTTCATATTTTATATGAAAATACTAATATAATATATCGAGAAAATGTGATGGTATAGACTTGTGAAGTGAAAAGTGCAGAAATGATTATAATTTATAGACTGTTTTTTAGTACCAAATGGAGAAAAAACACACGATTACTAAGAATTAAAAAATAAAATATTAATTTTCCTAGTAAGAAAATTTCAAATCATGGCTTCACCAATTCAACATTTTTCTAGAAAAAATAATTACAGTTGTGTTTGGTTAAGGAAAAATATACTTTTAATCTTTTAGGTATTTTAGAAAAAATAAGAATTTAGAAAGAAACAATATCCTTAATAAAAAAAAGAATCATATCCGATTACATTCTTTTTTTATAAAGATATCCGATTATATTGAGAAGAAAATGAAATTATATTTTTGATGTCCACAATTCTAGTACTATAATGATGAATAGTTGCTTTATATCAAATAAAACTTATAGAAAAGAGTTCTTTGTGATCATAACTCGGTTGGTAAAGACATCACATTCTATATAATTAGGGGTTGGGGTTCAAACTTCGAATTTCCCATTTATTCTCCTTAAGAGTGAATTTCTAGCCATTTGACTACTTGACAAAAAAATAATATCGAAAAAATTTAAAGATATTTTCTAATTTATGTTCTCTTCCTAAATTAAAAGTTTTTTCAATAACTTATATTGTGTATTCAAATGCTTAATGCTAAACAATCCTTACTTTTTTTTAATTTTGTTTTGATTTATGTGTGTTTTTCTTTTTTTTAAGGGTGATTTATGTGTGTTTAGCTTTCACACAACAATATAATTATAGTCAAGATATTATTATTGAACAATTTTATATTGAATAATTATTGTTTTTATTGAACAATTTTGTATTGACTAATTATTAAAATGATTTGCTTCCAAAACTAAAAGTGTTCTTTATGTTTTTCATTACTTTGAATCATTAAGCATATGAAACGGATATTTTGATTATATTTTACTTCTACGATCAAAGTAGAAATATTTTGACACCCAAACCCTGATTTGTCTTTTGAAATTTAGTCATATAGGCTTTTGTTCTTCTAACCAAGAGTGGTGTTGCTCCGAAAACAACACCAAAAGTGTTATTATTGGTAAAGCAATTATTTTTAGTTTAATATGATTTCAAAATTTCCTAAGGACCTAAGAGTCCTCCCAAAGGGTCTTAGAACCCTTATAGAGGCTGCAGGGCCTTTCAAAATGGCTCTAAGGCCCAGGGCGCCACTTTAGTCAGCTTTTAGAAGCCTCTAGAGCTCGGCAGAAAGACTTAAGTACCCTCATTACTTGAGACTTAAGTTACGAGAGATCAGGCCCATAGAGAGCTATAAATACCACCCTTGAGAGCCTTCTCAAGGCATGACCAATACAATACTAAACCCCAACATCGATTATTGTACTCCTGCAAGTACAGAGCACTTTTGAGTTTTTGACATCAGGATAGTTAATGTATAATGTATAATGATTTTGCAGAGACTAACACAGTATACCTCTTAGCAATCGCCTTTCAAATTCAATTATTTTTTTTCCATGTTCATATTTGTTACTATCTTTATTCCTTCTATTTTCCGTCTTGTGCATTGTCCACCTTTTCCTTTTTATCTGAAGATTGTTTGCATATACTTGTATGCAATTCTTCATATCATAAGTTTATCCGTCTTGTGAAAATTCCCTGCTTTTTTCCTCTACATAGTATACTGATTGGTATACTTCCTTTTTCCTGTGAATTTTGATATTTTCTTTTTGTTTACACAGTCAGCTGTTCATCAAAGTTTTGCAAAAGCAGACAACCTTGGTGAAATTTCTGCCAAGGCACAGGTTAGCTTAAGTGTTTCTGCTTTTTTGTTTACCTTTCTTCAATCTGTTTATTCGTGGATTGTATTATGAATATTTAATACATCACAGATTCAAACAGTCTGCTTTGACATCCTCGGTCTTATGCTAGCTGCCCTTGTTAATATGTGGATTGGGAGCCATCAAAGGTTGTTATTTCCTCCATGACGAAATTTTACTATTTATGTTTTGCTGTGAAACTGAGAGCTGATTGTAGTGTATTTACCTTAAGAATTTGTGACCTTATCGTTCTAAATAAAAGAGAAAAAAAAACTTTAACTGTTGTTACAAGGCCAGGATGTATACTATAATGGACTTTTCTTGTCATGTATAGGTGTATGATATATTTTTCATGTTGTTATTGCTTAAATAATTTGACTCGTTTTCTAACTTCAGTTATATCTTGGCTTTCAAGACCACAAGCAGGTCTCCATTTCTTTGTTTATCCCTTTTTTGCTTCCATGGACCTTTTCGGGATTTATCAAGGACTAAAACATGTCCATCTGAAAACATTGACTAAGGTAAGTTTTCTGATGGCTTTAATTATGAAGTGGTGTTCAGATTTAAGATTTTCTAGTTTTATACTTGAGCGATTGAAACTGAGTGATTATGGAAGAAATGAAGTGTGGTACCCCTTCATTGTCTATTTTGTCATAAAACATCTATTTTGTTTTTCCTTTTTTAACACACAAGTTTTGGTTTTATAGTGTAGGACTTGTCGAGAGTATGTGTTTTACTGTCTTGTTGGTGCATTTTGTTTTAGGATAGGCTTGAAATCATTCTGAAAACTTGGATTGAGTTTGGATATGTGCCTTCCCCGGCAGATGTGAGCGAGAAAGAAGTAATGAACTTTATGGGTGTTAAAGGTAAAATGCTACCGACTCTTACATTCGTGTTTGATACTTTCCATGGTGAGGTTATAGTCAACTAATGAGTTTGATTCAGGTAAAAGCTTATGGGCAATTAGAATAGGGTGCATAAATCCCAAGGACCGAATACCTGAGTGGTCAATGAAGACCATACAAAGCATAACTGATGAGGATTATTACTTTGTATGCATGGAGATCTTTGAAGGATTAAAAAGAACTGGCCAGGTGAGCATAATTATGAGATTATCTTGGTGAACTTCCTATAAAGTAGTTTTGTATTCTAATTGTTTTTTATTTTGCTTCTTTTTGTTTGTGGCGATTTTCTAGAACCGTATCCTTCTTTCCATCCGTGAAGGAGCTGAATCAAAGCATATAATTATGGGTTTGTTGCAGGTGATAAGACTATTCTTCTTAATGATTTTTCAACTATTATTAATGCATTATTACTGCTAGCTAATTTGAATCCTCTCACGTTCCTTCTATCAATGTCATATTATGTTGGAGAAAGACACAAAGGCCCCTTTAGTTAAACAACTTATGTTCTAATAAAATAAGTAAGTGTTTATGTATAAGCTGTTTGTACGACAAAGGATAAAATAAAGTCAAGCTGTTTTCATATAAGGTATAGGATATCATTCGGGGGAACCCGAGTTTGAATCATGGGTGGAACAATCCTTGGCCAGACTCTGCTTACCTCCTGGCCGGACTTCTAACTATCATAGTCCTTTTCCTTGACAACCGGAGGGTAAGACCCCCAAAAAAGAAGAAGCTATATGCTGTTTTCTTTAGCTATCCTTGAAAACGGCTTATGGACATGTCATAAGTTGTTTTCATAAATCCTGTCAAAACAGTTTCACAAATATTTATTCCAGTAGAGAAGTTCAAATAAACCAATTCAACTAGGTCCAAAATCAGTTAGAGCGGCTAACAATTATTTTTACAGGGTCCGTTAAACTTTACTTTGTATGTTTGGCTGTATCCTCCCTTTCCTCTCATGTAATAAGAAAGGAGTATATTTTTTTACATGAATCAAACAACATCGTAATGTCCTGTCATGAAACATGTCTAACATCAGATAATTTAACTCTAAATCCTTCTTATTAATTAGTGAATTATCTTCCATTTGATCTTTATACTATGGGAGGGAAGAAAAAAACCCTTTGGCCTTAAACCTGATTTACTTATTCTAATGATATTTTCATATGATATTTCTTTTTGACAAAAATTCAATTTGTAGGCCTGCTACATCAGAAGGACTCTTCTTAAGAGGAATATTAGTACAGGGGAAAACAATGCATCAAACTCAGCACTTGAGGATTGGTCTGTAATTGTTGAGGATGGAAAGAGGTATGCGGAGAGGGATGTAACTAATTTGATTGAACAAATGGTGGGAATGGGTTGGGTGGTGAAGAACATTTTATTGTCAAAGCAAGAACAGGCAAGATACAGTTTTGTGTATGATTAATTAAAGATGGTTTTCAAAATTTTGTTGGCTCCTTAATATCATGGGAGTGTTTGGGGTTTACTATTCTTTTTAAGATTAACCTTAAGGGCACATTGGGTTAACTTTAGTGGAAAAGGTAAGAGATATGAGATCCTAACTGTATAAAAAAATGAGTAAAGAAATGTATTTTTAACATATCCATGATTTGTAATGTATTTTTACACATCCAACCAGATAAACTTTACTTTTCTCTCTAAATGACATTATCCATCCAAGTTCAAGAGTGTTAATGTCAAATATGTGTAGTACATAAAGTTACTTTAGATGTTTACTTTACACAAGTATACTCATAAATAGTAAATGAATAGTGAGTTAGTCATGTCAATGACAAATGTCTTTTTGTATTTTTGTTCTTCTACGAATCTTCGTCCTCAAGAAATGCGAGGATAGCTTTGACGACGAGACTTTGTCCTCAACATTGTGATCCTCGTTGTCGGCCTAAAATACTTAATCTTTTACGAAGATTTGAATCATTCTTCCTTTCACAAAGCTCGTTGAGTGATTTTCAACATCAACTTCCCTTCTTTTTAAGAGGCTTGATAATCGTATTGAACTTAGGGTGAGGATAATTGATGTTTGTGATTCTTTTATTTGACGATGTACCTTCAACAAAATGTGTCTTAATAATTTGCACTCAAAACCACACATCAAATAACATATGAGATTGCAATATTAATTATTTTAAACATCAAATAATATTTTGGCTCAACAATGACTTTAATATATTAAGTGAATATAAAATAAAAAAAATAGAGTGCTTCAATAAACATTATTTTCTATAAACACTAATTTTTCACTTCAATATCGACTTAATTTGTTGTTAAATATGTGAAATAGTCATCATTATAGCCGGTCTTTGCACTTCATAATTATTTAAACTTAACTTATTACACAATATACATATCATTTCTTCTTCTCCCTTGATCAATTATCGACTTAAGTTTCAAAGTGTTTGTAGACACATCACCACCTAATCTCTATCGTTCTGAACCGCATTCTCTTACCAGGTAAGTCATATTCTCATCGAGAATGTTCTTACCTGAGCACTTTCACTTTATGGAAGCTCTAAATTTAAATTTTGAGCATTCCTTCCGGTAATTTTCTAATAAAAAACAAAGTAATTTTTATACAGTTGTATCTAATTTTTATTATGATGAACTAAAACAAAATAAGATTCTTTTTTATAAAATCTCTTCTGGTTACTCTTAAGTTCAAAGGAGTCGTTTTTTATTTTGTTTTAAATTAAGATTATGTTAACAAGCACTCTAAGGACACTTGTTAAGAAAACTAAATTCTTAACAAATGTCCTTAAGACATTAATTAACATCTTCCTTTAAATAGATAAGGACAAGGCCATTCTTTCACCGTAAAAGTTTTGCAGTATACATTGCTTTTATAGATAACTTTCCTCTATTGCTCTCACAAGTCTTCCGATGTGGGACTATTAGTTTGAACTTTGAAGGCTAAAACCAACCTTTCTTAAACCTTCTCAAGCAATGTTTACAGCCATTGGAGTTTGATAGTCCAGTTCCTTTCAATCAGCTGCTGCCCTTAATTCGTAGGCCTGCTACATCAGAAGGTCTCTTCTTAAGTGGAACAATAGTATAGGGGAAAACAATGCATCAAACTCAGCACTAGAGGATTGGTCTGTGATTGTTAAGGATGGTAAGAGGTATGGAGAAAGGAATGTAACCAATGAAGCACGAATACATACACGGATATTGATACACTGACATTGCTAATAATCTAAGAAAATCAATATAATTATATGATCGTGTTATATCGATGTCAGACACCAATAGGGATGGTAATGGGTACTCCATGGGTAGGGTACTATAGTCCCCTCCCCCATACCCGTGTTTGTAAAAATTACCCGTGTCCGAGCCTATACCTTGGTGGGCAAAAACTTTAAGACCTTTTCTCATACCTGATGGGTACCTAAATGCGCATACCTGTATCCATTATCCACGTTTTAACTATCAAAGACAATAAAAACATCACAATTGAAATAAAACTATGGTTAATTTTTTTTTTAAATCAACTCATAAAATAGTATGAATCGTAAAATTTAACCATATAAAAATTATTCAAAATATCCCAAAAAAATTGTACACGGACGAGAGGGAGCGGTTACTGTATTAACTAGCTTTTAGGTTTATGTTTAGACTTAAATAACTAAATAAATAAATTAATTATACACCAAAAAAAATAAATTACTTATCATATTGTATAAATATGTATGTGTGGGTTGCCGGGCTGGGTAGTATAGTACCCTTACCTGTACCCATACCTATCTAAATTTGCGGGTAATTACCCAGACCTATGTCCGTGTCCATGAAAGCGGGGTTTTATACTACCCATTACAGGTATTTTTTGCGGGTACCCATAGAGCCTGAATTCAATTGCCATCCTTAGACACCGACACATAAACACTTAATTCAATTAGTGTTCGTGTTTCATACATTGTAACTAATTTGATTGAAGAAATGATGAGAATGGTTTTGGTGGTGAAATATATTAGTCAATAAACGGGGGTTAGAGCTTAAGAAATAAGCTTCTTTGAGTGAGTAGATGCCGTCAAAACTTTGATTCCATTCTCACTCATCATCCAAGTTGTCCAAAAAAACATTATTTCTACATTTTATAGAAATCACTTAAAAGAGTATTATATCTCTTTGTTATAACTTTTTAAAAAACTAGGATCCACAAAAACTCTAAACACAAAAGAAAAATGTATAAGAGTAGCTTTTAAAAAAGGAAGTGTTAACCGGTGCCGAGACATCGGTTAAGGAGTTATAAAAAGAAATGATTTCTTGAAAATTGTGTATTATAATTTTTTTAAAGGAGTATATTATATATTTTAAAAGTTGTACTTTTCAATGCAAATTATATTTTTTCTTTATATTTTTAGTTTCTTAACCAGTGTCTCGAGGACACCGGTTAACAAAACTCTTAAAAAAATATAGTTTTTAAAAGGAGAGAAAATAAGTATCAAAAAGTAAAGATAATTTCGTAACAAAAAATCAATTTTATATAGTTATATCCACACAAATATATTTTTTTTAATACTAATTTTGATGAAAATTACAAGTATGAATAATAAATATTTTGTACTTTCATATTTTGACAAACGAAACTTATCTTTTTCATTGATACGAACAATATAACAAATATTATATTTTTTAAAAAATATAACAAATAATATATAGTATAGATATGGAATAAAGCATGCTCTAGTTCATTCACATTATCACATTTTTTTTTTGACAAAATTATCACATTTTTCTTGTTAACATGAAAAAAAACAAGAAAAATAGAAGACACACGTGGAGATAAATAAGTGGATAGTAGATGATTCTAGAAGGTGATAGATGAAATAGGAATAGGAATAGGAAAAGTAAAAAAAACAATTGATGTTGTAGAATCTAAATCTCCAAAGCAAATTTGTCTCTATTTATTTAACACCGCTTTCTCTTGTTCCGTGCTTTAACAACTAACGTGTTGTGTTTTGTACTTTCTTCAACTTCTTCGCTGTTCCTTCCTTCTCTTTCATAGTAATCCCTCATTCTCTCTCATTTGTGAATTTCCTCCAATTTTGGATTGTTGTTTCGTTTACAGAGGTAGTATTTGAAATTGGGGTGCCAAATTTGTAATAGATCTATGATGAATGTATTAAAGTTTCGATTTTTAGAATTGGGTTTTTCTCAATTGGGATTTACGTACTCCATTCTGGGTAAAAGTGCAGTTTTTTTTAATGGGTTTTAAGTTTTTAAATGAAAATTATCTGGGTTTTAATGGATTTGTTTTTTCTATGAAAAGGTTCAATTTTGTTTTTTTTGAATTATGTATTTCTTTTTTGTTGGGATATAATTATCTGCTTTGTTTGATTATTGTGTTCTAATAATTTTGATTATTGATGAAAATTTTGAGGGTTTGTGTTGTGTATGAGAAACTGGAATTGTTGGTAGAATGCATTGGAATATTGAGTTAACATGTTTTTCAGTTGAAGATAGTTTTTTTGAATTTGCTATGTTTTTCATATGAGTACTCAAAATTGGTTTTTTTTTTTTCTAATGTGTTTTTTTTTATTCTGTTAGGTTCTGTTGAAGAATTTACAATTCTCTTCAAGTGTTTTTTGAGTGCTTGACTAATTTTCATTTAACTGTACCACATGGCTGAGGTATGTGACACATTAATGATACTATTAGTTTTGGTTCATTGTTTGTCATATTGTATACTTGCATTGTTTTTATTTATCATGGCAGTTAATACTTGAATTGTTTGCAGGAGGGTTACAGGGTTACTCTTAATGTTTATGATCTAAGCCAAGGACTTGCTCGACAGCTTTCAACATCGTTTTTGGGGAAAACTATTGAAGCCATATGGTGAGTGTGTCCCTTTGTTTTAGTATAATGTTCATGATCTAGTGGCTTAATTGGTTGTTATATTTTAGAATTGTGGATTAGATTGTTGTTTTATGTTTATGTTGTGTTGAATGAATGGCATTGACTTGTAACTTTTCGAACTACAAAACATTAACATGATACACGGAAAATGTATACAACACTAGCACTTACACATTGACATTGATAATAAATTGATAAATAGAAGATATTGAATGTAACTGTATGTGTTGGGTCGTGAACACAGAAACTGAGGACACCTTTAATCTGCAGTGTCAGTGCTAGATAGCTTTTAATTACCATAGGTTAACCATAGGGTTGTTTCTTTTCTCTTGTATCTTGAATGTACATGCCAACATCTTGGCTGTGCTATTTTTTGTTGGCATATTGAACGGTGGTGTCAATGGAAGATTGTAGAAGATGGTGGTTTGTTCATATTCTACTAATTATTATTTGACAAAATTTTGTACTAAATTTAGTATTGCAGGACATTAGCATTTTGTTTAATTTCTGTCATATGATGGTGCTATAGTGTTACTATAGCCACTATTTGATAACACTGAAATTGAAAGGTTACGTTTTGGTTATAATTGCGGATATTGTTTTTGTACTTTCAGGCACACAGGAATTGTGGTTTATGGCAATGAGTACTACTTCGGTGGTGGCATACAACACTGTCCTGCTGGATCAACACAATATGGAACTCCACTCAAAGTGGTAGAGTTAGGTGTTACTCATGTTCCAAAGGATGTGTTTGAAATGTATTTGCAGGAAATCAGTCCACGGTACTTGCCTGAAACCTACAGTTTGCTTACTCACAACTGCAACAACTTCAGCAATGAAGTTGCTCAATTTTTGGTTGGTGCTACCATTCCTGATTATATTCTTCAGCTCCCTAATGAAGTTATCAACAGCCCAATGGGTTCTCTTTTCTGTAAGTTATTACTTATCACCTACAACACTTTAGTATTGTATAATATTTTGATATAGTGAGTAACTAAATACATTCAATCAAATCTTTATGCCATGTAGAAACTGTTTAACCAATAACCATAGACAATTTGGAAATACTTTTTAGGCATTTTCATCTAAATATTGTATTGCTTGTTCTAAGATTTTTTTTTGGCTAATAGTGTTATGTATTCTATCAGAACTGTTTAGAGTTCTACATAGGATGAGATATGGCTTGAAAAAGAGTTAATAATGGGAGGCATTCATCACCATGCTTGTCGGTTTTGTAGAATGATGTTACCCTATCTATATTTTAAGATGTTATTAGAGTTAAATCCGTTGGGGCACCCACTATCGGGCTGCTCAAGTCATATTGTAGAGTCCTACATGGCTGGAAAATGAGTTTATAAGTAGGAGACATGTATATCCTACAAGTCGTTTTTGTAGTGCTGAAATTCATACATCCTTCCAAATTTCCGGTAGTGTCTCGTGTCATCAGATAAGTCTAAGTAAGTCTGTATAATTACATCCTTAGCTTTGCATCACTTTGCTTGCATATTACAAGTAATTTTCTAACTGCAGTTGTTGCTGTCTAAATCGAATTTTTAATGTTCATCATGAATGTTTGTTCTGCTTAATACTGTCATTACTTACATCTATTTCTTCAATTTGACAGTGCCAATGATCCAGAATTTAGAGACAACATTAAAGTCCGGCGGTGTTCCACAAGTACCACAATTCAGGCCTTCCACAGTGAATCCTGCTTCAAATTTTGCCTCAATCACCACCCAAAAGAGTTCAAATTCACCTAACTCATCCACTGAGAAAAAGGCTATTCCCAATAAGGAAGTAGCAAAAGGCAAAGAAGAAGATAAGAAGACAGAAAATGCAGGGTCAGCTTCTGAAAAACCAGCAGCATCAAATGGTGCTGTAAAAGATCCTTTAGGTGATGCAAGGAACAAGGTTCAAGATGAGATAATCAAAGAGTTTGCTGCAATAATGGCAACTGGGACAATGCGTGCTAGTGAAGCTGCAGCACTTGCTACTAGAAGAGTTATGGAAAGACATGGGCAGATGTCTGTGTCACAGAGTTAACAA